>PDWI01000165.1_pt1 | contig 97262 bp, 93 predicted proteins | sample 1430891 | NCBI WGS metagenome assembly PDWI01 (sample SAMN01162508, study PRJNA174530) | Oral metagenome, whole genome shotgun sequencing project. | biome: Marine environment; feature: Marine mammal; material: Swab sample of the gingival sulcus; isolation source: swab sample of gingival sulcus... | reverse complement strand
TGCTTGATTCCTTATTTGATTCAATCACTTGTGCTAAAGCAATTTTATCAAATAATGGAATCAGGCACTTACTTTAAATAGTTAACGGGACACTAGTGTTTAAATAGTGGCTTGCTATAATCAGCGACGATAATAATAAAACTTCTCTCTAACAGAGATACGGGGAATCAATGGGCACTGAAGCACTTATTCAGGCAACGGCATTACATCGGTATTACGGGGAATATCATGCGGTTAATGATGTTCACCTTTCGATTCATAAGGGTGAAGTTCTCGGCTTGCTTGGGCCAAATGGAGCAGGCAAATCCAGCACAATGCAGATGCTTACGGGAAATTTATCACCTAGCTCGGGTGAAATCATTATTAACGGTGTGAATTTGATTAATGAGCCTGAGACTGCCAAGCGTTCTATTGGCTACTTACCAGAGCAGCCGCCTATTTATCGAGATATGACGCCACGCGAGTATTTAACTTATTGTGCAGCCTTGCGTGATGTGGCTAAAAACCAGAGAAAAACGGTTGTTGATGATGCGATGGAACGCTGTGGTCTACAGGGTATGCCTGATAAACTTATCGGTAATCTATCCAAAGGTTATCAGCAGCGAGTGGGTATTGCTCAAGCTATTTTACACAAACCTGATGTGATTATTTTAGATGAGCCAACAGTTGGTTTAGACCCTATCCAGATTCGACAAATCAGAGCCCTTATTCGAGCGCTAGGAAACGATCATAGTGTGATTCTTTCTACGCATATTTTGCCTGAAGTACAGGCTGTTTGTGACTGCGTACAAATTATTCATAAAGGGAGAACCGTGTTTGCTGATTCGTTAAATGCAATGACACATTCAGAAAAAGCATCGGGGTTAATTGTTGGTTTCTCCCAGTCAGTAGATGCATCTAAATTCAATGCTGTTGCAGGTGTATCCTCTGTAGAAGCTGCGGGAGAGAATAGATACTTACTAAAAGGTAGAACATCTATTGATTCTGTGGATGTTTTTAAGCTGGCACTTGAAAATCAGTGGGAGCTTATTGAACTCACACCAAAGGTTGAAACCTTGGAGCAAATATTTATGAATTTAGTCCATACAGACAGCAATGTGCCTGTTGATAGGTCGCCAGAGGTAGCCCCCGCATGAGCCTTGGTTTACATAAAATATTAACCATTACCCTCAGTGAGTTTAAGCGCATGTTTAATTCACCGTTAGCATGGAGTGTTTTGGCAATTTTACAGTTTATTTTGGGGATGATTTTTCTCTCACGCGTGGATGAGTTTGTGGGTGTTTATCAGCAACAAATAGCAACAGCAGATAATGCGCCGGGTGCGACTTACTTTATTGTGACACCGATGTATTTATGGGCAGGTATTATTATGCTCGCCGTTATGCCAATTATGACAATGCGCTTGTTTGCCGAAGAACGCATGAATAAGACGCTGACGTTATTAAAGTCTTCACCTATTTCATCCACTCAAATAGTACTTGGGAAATACGGGGGGGTGCTGTTATTTGTGCTGCTCTTTATCTTAATGATTAGTTTAATGCCTATTATGCTGTCATTTGGCACAAATCTGGATTGGTCACTTATTCTGTCTTCCATTTTTGGTTTATTTCTACTGTTGGCCTCCTTTGCCGCAGCAGGCTTATTTCTTTCCAGCCTTACCAGTCAACCAATTATTGCGGCAATTAGTAGCTTTGGTCTTTTGATGTTTTTGGTGGTGTTGTATTTATCGGGGGATTCACAATCCAATAATAGTGAATTATTTATTTATCTTTCGCACTTTAGTCATTTTGAAACCTTCGTCAGGGGCATTATTGATAGCAGTGATATTGTTTACTATTTACTTTTTATTGTTGGATTTCTTCTTTTGTCTATTCGTAAGCTCGATAATGACAGGCTTTTGGGATAGGAATACATTGGAAATAAATAATGTCGAATAAATCTCACCTTCTATTACGTATCCAAAATATCATTTTTTATGTGTTATTTGTGGTTATTATTGGCCTGTTGGCGTGGCTTGGAAAAACCTATCACAGAGGTTTTGATGTCACTGAAACTCAGCGAAATTCATTAAGCCAAACTATGCAGCAATTGCTGAAAAAAATAGACAAGGAAATTTCACTCACAGCTTATGTGCCCGATGATGCGATCGTCCATACCAATCTAAAGCAGCTGATAGAAAAGTATAAAAAGTACAACAGCAAGATTAAGTTAGAGATTCTGAATCCTGATATTCATCCTGCAAGAGCGAAACAAGATGGTATCGAATATAGTGGTCAATTACTGGTAAAGCTGGGAAATAATAGTGAGAAAGTAAACACGGTTGATGAGCAAACCATGTTGGACGTATTGCAGCGTCTTTCCAGAACAGAACCACGATTGGTTGTATTTATTGAAGGTCATGATGAGCGTTCACCCTTAAGTGATAAATCTAACGGCATGTCGGATTTAACCAAGGTACTTGAGCAGAAAGGCTTTTTATTACAGCCACATAATATTCTACGTACCCAAAGTCTCCCTGATCATGTGAGCTTTGTGGTGTTGGCAGCACCACAAAAGGACTTTTACGAAGGTGAAGTCGCCATTCTTTCTGATTATATAAAAAAAGGGGGTAATCTTTTATGGCTGCACGAACCAGGTGATTTGCATGGCCTGGATGATATTGAGCAACAGCTTGGCTTAGAGATTAATGAAGGCACATTACTGGATGCTAATCAGGCATTGCAACAAATGCTGGGTATTCAGCATCCTGCTGCGATTGCCATTATTGACTATGGGCAATCGGCCTTAACGAATAAATTATCAGCACATACCCTGTTTCCCTTTGCAACTCCTATTGAGCGTGATGAGTCGGTAGAAAAAAAAGCCTCCAAAGTGGGGGGGTGGCAATATCAACCATTATTGACAACATTAGCAACCAGCTGGATGGAATCTGGCGATATACAAGGCAATGTGAAATTTGACGATAGTGCTGATAAGCCTGGGCCACTAGATATTGGGATGGCGTTAATACGTGAGGTGGATCAAGCTGATGAGATTTCTCAACCTGAAGCTGGAGAAGCTGATTCCAAGCAAGTCAAGCAAACGAAAGAGCAACGTATTCTTGTGGTTGGTGATAGCGATTTCATGTCGAATAATTATATCGGTCAGGGGAGTAACCTCGAACTGGCGAACAATATATTTAATTGGTTGAGTGCTGATGATAATTTATTGTCGATAAAAGCAAAGGTTGCTCCCGACGCCAAGTTAGAATTATCAACAATGGGCAGAATAGGTTTAGCAAGCTTGTGGTTAGGCTTACCACTACTGCTACTATTGGTAGGAACATTGCGTTGGCATAAGCGTAGAAAACGCTAGTCTCTTTATGAGATTTCTGTATAAAATTTCTTAGTATGACAATTTATTATCAAGATTATTTGCCAATATTGTTGTCAGTAGTGAGACTAAAAATAGCGCCAAAATAAAGTAGATAAAAATAAAACAAAAAGGGGAGAAAAATGAAAAAGACAGTGAGAAAAATAGTCATTGTGTTAGGGGTATTAACGCTAACAGCATGTGCAGGTTCGGGGGATGGAACACTTGCGGGTTCTGGTGTTTCAGGAAGTATTCCAAGCAATAGCAATTTTTACACCCATTGGATACATTCCTTTGAAGAGCAAAACGGGCAAAAAACACCAAATATTTTTAGAACGAAAGGCAGTAAAACATTTCCACCCAGTCGTTTCCGTATGGAGTTTGGCTTTGATCCCAATGGGCAGTGCAATTATAAATACCTCAGCCCAGTTGATGCACACGAAATGCGAGATTGTGTCTATACTAAAATTGGCAATAAGGTCTATATTTACGATCAGGCAGGTACATTGCTTCAACACATATCGTTCACACTACAAGAACCAGCAGGCAAAGACACTATGAGGATGACTTACGGTGTTGCAGAGCCTGCCAAAGCAAGTGCAGAAGCTAAAGAGACAAAAAAATCAGTGAAGCCATAAATAGGTATAAATAATGCCAAGCCCAACCACAAAACGTCTTATTCTAAACCTTATATTGCTGAGTATTGTTGCTGCCTTAGTCACCTTTGTTATTACACGAGATGACAAAAGCAAAGTATTGCACTCGACACTTTACGATAAAAGTATCGGTGAAGAGGCTACAAAAATAGTTATTCATGCCAAAGGAAATAAAGACGTTGTACTAGAAAATGTGGATGAGCAATGGAAGGTCACAGCACCAGAGCAGTTTGATGCCGATAAAGAAAAAGTCAGACACCTGTTTACCTTGCTCTCAGAGAATGCTGATACTCATTACGATATTGCGGATAAAAATTTAGCCGACTTTGGTTTGGATAAAGAAAACCTCAGCGTGAGTTTTAATGGAGTGAAACTAATTTTTGGTGACTACAATGATGTTTCACAAAAACGTTATATATTGAAAGGAGACAAAATGTACCTCATTTCAGAAACTGTTTCAGGCTTGCTGGAATCAGGTGCAGATTCATTTAAGCCCCTAAATGTAAAGTAGGCAAAATATGCCTGAACTCCCTGAAGTAGAAACAACCTGTAAAGGCATTAAGCCTTATACCCAGCAACACACGGTTACAAAAGTTATCGTACGCCAACCTAAACTTAGGTGGCCGATACCTGCTGAAATAGCGCAGATGGAAGGACAGCAAATCGAATCTGTGACGCGTCGTGGTAAATATATCTTATTAGAAACCAATGCAGGTACTGCTATTATTCATCTGGGAATGTCTGGAAGTTTACGTATTGTAGAAGAAGACTTGGTCGCAGCGAAACATGATCATGTTGATTTTATTATGGATACCGGAAAAGCAGTAAGGTTGCATGATCCCAGACGCTTTGGTGCGGTTCTCTGGACACAGGAAAATCCACTGAAACATAAGCTTATTCGTTCTCTTGGCCCTGAGCCTTTAACCATTGATTTTAATGCCAACTACTTATACGAGGCATCTCGTGGACGCAGTATGAGCATTAAACAATTCATCATGAATGGGCATGTGGTTGTTGGGGTGGGTAATATTTATGCCTGTGAGTCATTATTTATGTCGGGCATCTCTCCCAAATGGCAAGCAGGAAAAGTCTCTAAAGTCAGATACCAGAAGTTAGTTGAGCAAATAAAATCAGTACTAGCCAAAGCGATAGAGCAAGGTGGAACTACCTTAAAAGATTTTGTTCAGGTGGAAGGTAAGCCAGGCTATTTTAAGCAAGCATTAAATGTGTATGGAAGAGCAGGTGAAAGTTGTTATCACTGTGGTTCAACTATTAAGCAAATCACCCAAGGGCAGCGTTCTACTTTTTATTGTGGAAAATGCCAGCGATAATCAAGTACCACATTATGCTATAGCATAGGTGTTTGATTCGTTAACTCTGTGTAAACTCCATTTCCTGTGCGCCATGCGCCTTGAAATTGATACGCTCGGCAGGTTTATCAAAGCCTTTTAGTATTGAAAATAAATCAGATCATCGTTAAACAGGAAATCATTATGAGCAAACTTTTAGATATCCGAAAAGTGATACGCGCAACTACACTTGGCGATGAAGCCATTGCTGTTAAACAGATGCTAGATAATCTCGATATTGATGATAATTTACGCCAATCAACCGTAGACATGGCAGCTTCATGGGTGCGTGAAATACGTGCATCAGGTGAACCGGGCTTGATGGAAAGCTTTCTTGCAGAATATGGCTTATCCACTCAAGAAGGTGTTGCGTTAATGTGTATGGCAGAAGCCTATTTACGTGTACCAGATAATAAAACACTGGATGATTTGATTGAAGATAAAATAGCCCCACAAAACTTTGGTGATCACTTGGGACACTCAAGTTCACTGATGGTTAATGCCTCAACATGGGGGTTGATGCTAACGGGTAGTGTGCTGTCTGATTCTGATCAACGCGGGTTAATGCCAACACTGCAAAAAGTCGTTCGACGCGCAGGTGAACCTATTATTCGCATTGCAGTAAAACGCATGATGAAGATGATGGGCGGACAGTTTGTATTGGGTGAGACCATTAAATCTGCTATTGAGAATGCCTCTGACTATACCGAGAAAGGCTATCGCTATTCTTTTGATATGCTGGGTGAAGCTGCTCATACATTGAAAGATGCTGACCGATATTATCTAGCTTATGCCGATGCCATCACTGAATTGGTGAAACATTGCGAAGGTAAAGATGTTCGCTTTAATCCGGGCATCTCGGTAAAACTTTCTGCGTTATATCCACGTTACGAAACATTGCATAAAAATGATGTAATGAAGTCATTATTTCCTTCATTAAGATCGTTGTGTTTAATTGCTAAAAAAGCAGGTATTGGTCTTAATATTGATGCGGAAGAAGCAGAGCGTTTAGATATTTCTTTGGATATTATCGAAGCACTGCTTGAAGATGGTAGCCTTAAGAACTGGAATGGCTTAGGAATTGTTGTTCAGGCTTATAGTTATCGTGCACCACACGTATTGGATTGGTTATATGAGCTGGCTGAAAAATATGATACCAAACTCATGGTGCGCTTAGTTAAAGGCGCCTATTGGGATCGTGAAATTAAACGCTCACAAGAGCTGGGCTTGTCAGGTTACCCTGTTTATACACGAAAGAATAATAGTGACCTTTCCTATTGGTATTGCGCAAAGAAGTTACTGAGTCAGCGCGATAGAATCTTCCCACAATTTGCAACACACAATGCACATACAATTGCTTCTATTCTAAAAATGACAGAGAACGAAGAAGATGCATCCAGTACGTTTGAGTTTCAACGCTTGCATGGCATGGGTGAATCATTGCATGAACTGGTTCGTGAAAAACACAGCTTCCCTTGCCGTATTTATGCGCCAGTGGGTGTACATCAGGACTTGCTCGCTTATCTTGTCAGGCGCTTATTAGAAAATGGGGCAAATGCCTCATTTGTGAATCAGGTATTGGACAACCAAATTCCACCGAGTAAAGTAACGGCTGACCCTATAAAAAAAGCAGAGAGCTGGTTAGCACAAGCAATGCCAGGCGTGGCTAAACCTGATGATTTATTTATGCCTGAGCGCAGTAATTCAAAAGGATTTGATTGGCTGGATGTGGCTGATATTCAAAAAATGGAATCAATGCGAGCACCGTTTGCATCTACCCAATGGACAGCCGAACCACTGGTTGTTGGTGACGCTAAAACTACTGAAAGTGAAAAACTGGAAGTATATAATCCAGCAACAAAAGAAGTGGTTGGTTGGCTAAAAGAGGCAAACACAGAGCAATTAGCATCGGCAGTTAAAAGCGCACATAAAGCCCAGCCAGATTGGCAACAGCTTGATGTTAATGAGCGCGGTCGAATCTTGAATAAAGCTGCTGATTTGTACGAACAAAATGCAGGTGAATTTTTTGCATTACTGTCGCGTGAAGCAGGCAAGAATATTATGGATTGTATTGCCGAATTACGTGAAGCGGTAGACTTTTTGCGTTATTACGGGGCACAGGCAGAACATATTGCGCCAAACAAAACAGCATATGGTGTAATGGCCTGTATCTCCCCTTGGAATTTTCCTTTAGCTATTTTCTCTGGACAGCTGAGTGCGGCGCTTGCGGTAGGTAATGCCGTGTTAGTGAAGCCGGCAGAAGCAACCTCATTAATCGCTTATAGAGCGGTTCAACTCTTACATGAAGCCGGTGTGCCAAAGGCAGTTCTTCAATATTTACCCGGCAAAGGCAGTGTGATTGGTGCTGGCTTGAGTAGTCACCCAGAGATTAACGGTATGATTTTTACAGGCTCTACAGCCACAGCAAAACATATTGAGCGTAGTATGAGTCAGTCAAGTGACGTGCATGCCCCATTAATTGCTGAAACGGGTGGTTTGAATGCAATGGTTGTGGATTCCTCTGCGCTACCAGAACAAGCCATTACCGATATTGTTGCCTCTGCATTCCAATCTGCGGGACAGCGTTGTTCGGCATTACGCATACTCTATTTACAAGAAGATATTGCAGAACATACATTGGAAATGCTCTATGGCTCGATGGACTTATTACGCATGGGTAATCCATGGTATTTCAATGTGGATGTAGGGCCCGTTATTGATGAAGACGCGGCGAAAGGAATTACGGATTATATTGAAGAGCATAAGGATTCAATCTTAAAACAAACGCCTATGGCAAATCTTGAAGAAGATGTAGCAACAACAGGGTTCTTCGTGCCACCAGCGGTGATTAAAGTAAATAGTATTCAAGACCTTGAACGTGAGGTATTTGGTCCTGTGCTGCATATTGCCACCTACTCGGCTGATGAAATGAGTCATGTTGTGAGTGCGGTGAACAATGCAGGTTTTGGTTTAACTTTCGGCTTGCATACCCGTATTGATTCGCGTGTACAACAAATTGTTGATAGCCTCCATGTTGGTAATATGTACGTTAATCGCAATCAAATTGGTGCTATTGTTGGCTCTCAACCCTTTGGTGGAGAAGGCTTATCTGGTACAGGACCCAAGGCGGGTGGGCCTTTCTATCTAAAAAGATTGGTGAAAACCAGCGATGGCGTTAATGATACAGTGAGCGATCAGGCAGCAGTATCAACAGAAATCATGGATGTGGCTGAATTAAATGAAAGTATACAGATTTTATTGGAAAGTGTGCCTGAGGAGTTTGGTCACCTTGTCCCTTTAGATCCTGAAATATCTCAAGATTATCTTAAATTAATTAATCATTGCAGGCAGGAACTGCATGCTTCACGCTCATTGCCAGGACCGACAGGTGAAGATAATCTATTAAGCTTGAATCCCCGTGGCTTAACCATCGTGGCGACACAGGATGCAGATATTGCTTTCCAACAAGTAATTCAGGCATTGTATTGTAGCAATCCATTATTGGTGTGTAATGAAAATTTCAATCAGGCACAGCAGAAATGGGTAACGCAACAGCCTAATGTTATTCTGAATAAAAAAGGAATTAGCCCTGAGCAATTGAGTGAAATTTCAGGCTTGGTTAATTTTGTTTACACCGCAAAGAATGATACTCAGACGGCAATGGCACGTGAATACAAAATTGCCTTAGCTAATCGTAATGGAGCGATTGTCCGTTTTATTGATGAGGTGGAGTCACCTTATTTGTATGCGCAGGAACGCCATCTTTGTATTAATACAACGGCCGCAGGTGGTAATGTTCAGCTAATCGCTAATTCAGAGTAAGAGAATGGAGCAATATACAAAACAAGGTCCAGAATAAGATACTAGGAATAGTTTAAAATATCACCACTGCTTGCAGTTGAAGCGCGTGAATAATTACTAGTAACCTTTATATGAAAGCATAGCAAGAGAAAAACAACTTAATAACAGAACTATTGACCAAGTTTTTAAGGGGAGGTTGGAGAATTTAAGCTGTTTCATCTCTTGTACCTCTTCATGAGAAGGTCTCTACAAATCAAATAGAGCAGGCACAAAAAAACCCGATAAATCGGGCTTTTCTATTCTTTTTAAAGTAACTTAAAAAGACTTTTTATTTGATCTTAGCTTCTTTAAATTCAACATGCTTACGAACCTTAGGGTCGTATTTCTTCATTACTAATTTCTCAGTCATCGTACGTTTGTTCTTAGTAGTGGTATAGAAATATCCAGTACCCGCAGTTGAAACTAATTTGATTTTATCACGCATAATTATTCTCCTTAAAGACTATACAGTCTTGGCTTAAACTTTTTCGCCACGAGCACGGATATCAGCTAATACAGAATCAATACCATTCTTATCGATGATACGCATTCCTTTTGCTGTTAAACGTAACTTAACGAAACGATTCTCAGATTCAACCCAAAAACGATGCGAGTGCAAGTTAGGTAAAAAACGACGCTTTGTTTTATTGTGCGCGTGAGAAACATTATTCCCTGAAACCGGACGTTTTCCTGTTACCTGGCAAACTTTAGCCATGATAAATCTCCAAAATTCTTATAATTACAAAGACTCTCTTGATCAAATACCTTAAAACAGCTGTTTTAAGTACTAGAGAGTCGAAAGGCGGGTAATTCTAGCGAAACATCGTGATCGCATCAAGCTTAATCTAAGCTATTTAACTATTATTTCCATAATTAATTAAAAAGGTCTCAAAAAAACTTCAAATTAGCGTAAAAAACTTTGATAAGCAGGGTTCTGTGTCTCTTCCCAATACTCATAACCAAGGTCTTCCAAGAATTGGCAAAATTCTTCTCGTTCATTTTCAGGTACCTGAATACCTGTCAATACACGACCAAAGTCAGAACCATGATTACGATAATGAAATAAACTAATATTCCAATTCCCACCCATACTTGTCAAAAAGTGTAGCAAAGCACCGGGACGCTCAGGAAAACTAAAGCGATACAATACTTCATTTTCAATACCCTGTGCATGTCCGCCAACCATAAAACGTAAATGAACTTTAGCTACCTCATTCTCACTTAAATCGAGGGTCTTGTAACCTTTCTCTTCCAGCGTATCCATAATACGTTGTTTCTCATTATCACCCTCTGAGATTTTCACCCCCGTAAATACTTGTGCTTCTGTATCATCAGAATAGCGATAGTTAAATTCAGTAATACTTCTATCACCCAAGGCACTACAAAAATTTCTAAAACTATTTGGACGCTCAGGTATGGTTACTGCAATTATTGCTTCTCTTTTTTCACCGAGTTCGGCTCGCTCTGCAACATGACGTAAACGGTCGAAATTAATATTCGCTCCGCTGCTAATAGCAACCAGCTGCTTATTTTTAATATGATTTTGTGTAACGTACTTTTTAAGACCTGCAACACTTAACGCACCCGCAGGTTCCAACAATGTACGCGTATCTTCAAAAACATCTTTAATGGCAGCACATGTTTCATCGGTACTCACTAGAACCATTTCGTCAATAAGTTCACGTGCAATCTCAAATGACTTACTTCCCACTTGACGAACTGCCGCACCATCAGCAAAGGTTCCAATGCTATCCAGCAGTACACGCTCACCCTTTTCGATAGCTTGCGTCATACTGGGGGCTTCTTCATGCTCTACTCCGATAATTTTGGTTGCGGGGCTAAGGTATTTGATAAAACTGGAAATACCAGAAACTAAGCCTCCACCACCAACACTTATAAAGATGGCATCAATAGGATCAGGGTGCTGTCTTAATAATTCCATTCCTATTGTTCCTTGACCTGCAATGACGTCTAAATCATCAAAAGGGTGAATAAACGTCATACCTTCTTTTTCACACAGCTCCATTGCATAGGCATAAGCATCATCAAAGGTATTGCCATGTAAAACCGCTATTCCACCGTGTGACTGCACCCCTTTTACCTTAATATCAGGTGTGATTTTAGGCATAACTATTGTAGATTTAATACCCAGCTTTGCACCTGCAATGGCTACTCCCTGTGCATGGTTACCTGCAGATGCTGCAACCACACCACGCTGTTTTTCATCATCAGACAAATGAAACATACGGTTAAATGCGCCTCGTAATTTAAATGAAAAAACAGGCTGCAAATCTTCTCGTTTCAGAAAAACATCATTCTGTAGGCGTTTTGATAGTGACTTTGCCATATCAAGTGGTGTCTCAATAGCAACATCATAAACCCTTGCCGTCAATATCCTTTCTATCATCTGAGTCGTTATTTTGGTTTCTGGTTTTTTATTCATGGCGTGAACTTTACGAGTAGAAGTTAAAAGGTGCAAGCTATTAAGAACTATAAGTGTTTATTGCAAACCTCACTTTAGGTATTATCCGTTTACAATACTTCAGTAACAATCTCACAGGATTATTCTATGACACAGCCTATGACCCAGGATGAAATGAAAAAAGCCGCTGCCAAAGCCGCATTAGACTACGTTGAATCAGGCATGATTGTAGGCATTGGCACAGGCTCAACCGCCAACCACTTTATTGACTTACTGGCGAACGTAAAAGGTAAAATTGACGGTACCGTTGCAAGTTCCGTAGCCAGTGAAGAACGATTAAAAAGTCATGGTATTCCAGTAATGTCACTAAATAATACGGGACCACTTTCCCTCTATGTTGATGGCACAGATGAATCTGACAAGTATCTAAACTTAATCAAAGGTGGTGGTGGTGCACTCACACGAGAAAAAATCATTGCTGGCGCGAGTGAAAAATTTATCTGTATTGCCGACGAGACCAAGTTGGTGGATATTATGGGTAAATTTCCTTTACCTATAGAAGTTATTCCAATGGCAAGAAGCTATATCGCCCGTGAGATTGTAAAAATGGGTGGTCAGCCAGCATTGCGCGAAGGATTTACAACAGATAATGGCAATATCATCCTTGATATTCATGGCCTAGAAATACTACAGCCAGTAAAAATAGAAGATGCATTTAATCAGCTTCCTGGTGTAGTAAGCGTTGGACTTTTTGCAAGACGCTCAGCGGATGTGCTTATTTTAGGCACAACAAACGGTGTGAAAGTCATTAAATAACGATCACATACATAACAGTAAAACTACCGGCAAATTGCTGTTTAAATAGTTAAGGTCAGAAATCAGGCTTAAAACTACTTGGTTAGCCTATATTTTTCTCTGGCTCTACCAACCTAAGCTCATCACTTTTAATGCGCTTAAAAATTTCTTCACGATGTACTGCCACTTCTGGTGGTGCATCTATGCCTATACGTACCTGATTACCCCTAACCCCTATTACTGTGATACTTACATCATCACCGATCATCAGTGTCTCACCAATACGTCTGGTTAAAATCAACATGTAATGGTTCTCCATTATTATAATTATTTAACCCCTATCCTGAGGCTATATTTTATTCTTCGTGTGATTCTTGTTTTTTTGCAAGATTGTTATTATTAGTTGCTCACTTGCTGTTTTTATTTTTAATCACTTTTTCTGATATGCGGTAAGATAGTGACACACCGTGCCTTAACGGAGACTTAATTTTTAACAATTATTCAATAAACAAAGTGATAGCTTTATAACTAATGGACATGATATTCCCCTTGTTATTTTCTAGTGACATTAACCTAACCCATTTGTAGTAGGTTATATTGCTACTTTAGCTAACATATAACTGCATAATATAAGACCTAACTTTTTATCCTATGAAAAATATACTTGAAGATGTTTTTAAGAAATTGCATGACAATAAACTTGTTATGGTTACGGCCGAATCTTGCACAGGTGGCTGGGTAGCAAAGCAACTAACGGACTTAGATGGAAGTTCCGCTATTTTTGATCGGGGTTTTGTTACTTACAGCAATGAAGCAAAACAAGACATGCTGAATGTTTCAAAAGATACCTTAGATAAATTTGGTGCAGTTAGTGAAGAAGTTGCTTTAGAAATGGTTGTAGGAGCAATCAATCATTCTAAAGCTAATATTGCCATTTCTATTAGTGGCATTGCGGGCCCAAGTGGTGGAACAGAATTAAAACCAGTTGGCACAGTTTGTTTTGCTTGGATGATAAAAGAAGGCAAAGCTCACGCTGAAACAATACATTTAAAGGGTGATAGGAATAGCGTACGAAAACAGGCTGTAGATTATTCATTAAATGGAGTCATTAAATTAATTGAAAAGGCAATCTAATGTTTGCTTTATGTTCGCTTTTGTGAATATAATGGAACAATAAACGGAAAATATAATAATTAAGTAAAAACATCGCTGAGAAAAAATAATATTTCTCAGCGGTCATAAATAAAATACTGGGAAATGATTAAAATGGATGAGCAAAGAAAACAAGCATTAGCAGCGGCATTAGGACAAATCGAAAGACAGTTTGGTAAAGGAACTGTTATGCGTATGGGGGACTCGGCGGCCGCTCGAAATATCGATGTAATATCAACAGGTTCTTTAACACTGGATGTTGCATTAGGCATAGGTGGTTTGCCTAAAGGTCGTGTTATAGAAATATATGGCCCAGAGTCATCAGGTAAAACGACAATGACCCTGCATGCTATTGCTGAGTGCCAAAAAAATGGGGGTACAGCAGCATTTATAGATGCAGAACATGCTCTTGATCCTAGTTATGCTGAAAAACTCGGTGTAAATATTGATGATTTACTGGTATCTCAACCTGATACGGGAGAGCAGGCACTTGAAGTGACAGATATGCTGGTACGTTCGGGGGGTGTGGATCTCGTTGTTGTCGACTCAGTCGCTGCATTGACACCAAAAGCAGAAATTGAAGGTGATATGGGTGACTCACACATGGGGTTACAAGCACGTTTGATGTCTCAGGCCTTGCGTAAATTAACAGCAAATATCAAACGCTCAAACACTATGGTTATTTTCATCAACCAAATTCGTATGAAAATTGGCGTGATGTTTGGTAGTCCAGAAACCACAACAGGTGGTAACGCGCTTAAGTTTTATGCCTCAGTAAGATTGGATATCAGACGTATTGGTGCGGTAAAGAAGGGTGATGAGATAATTGGCAATAGCACTCGCGTAAAAGTAGTTAAAAATAAAATGGCTCCTCCATTTAAACAAGCCGAATTTGAGATTAAATATGGTGAAGGCGTATCACACGTTGGAGAATTGTTGGATCTCGGTGTTCAAGAAAACATAGTGAATAAAGCAGGTGCTTGGTATAGCTACAAAAATGAGAAGATAGGACAAGGCAAAGAAAACTCAGGTATTTACTTAAAAGAACACCCTGAAATAGCGGAAGAAATAGAAAAACTTCTTCGTGAAAAGCTATTGCCTTCCAAGGCTGACATGACTGATGCAGCTGATAGTACGGAAAAAAGTGACGCTACAAAAACAGTAGATAAAGAGTAGATTTAAACGCAAAAAAAAAGAAATAATAAATTCTTTTATTTGCAATTCAGTTCCCCTTGGTCAAAAGAGGGTGAGGTATCGTCCCATAATTTAATGAGATGCACCCCCACCCTTTTGGCCCCTTTTTTAAGAAAGGCAAAAGAGATACACGCTGTTTATAAAGACAAGATACAAACTAATTAAAAACTATCTAACATTATCAGTTAATAGGTTCACAATGAGTCACCCAGTATTTACTAAAAAAGACAACTACACCCATTGCATGAACTCGGCAATTTATTCTCTCGCAATGCGAGAACACTCAAGATTAGAACTATTCAATAAATTAAAAACAAAAGACTTCTCTGAGGGTGTCGATTTAGATGCACTTCTAGATGAGTTGACAGAAAACAATTATCTTAATGAAGAACGTTTTACCGAGTGCTTTATTCGATCTAGAGCCAGTCGTGGACAGGGAAGACTCAAAATATCAAATGAATTACAACGAAAAGGTATTTCACAAACTCAAATTCAACAGGCAATGAATAATAGCGAAATAAACTGGTATGACATTGCAACAGAACAACTTGAGAAAAAATATGGGAAGTCGAAACCTGTAGATTACAAAGAGAAAGCAAAGCGTATGCGTTTTCTTTTTAGTCGTGGTTTTGATACTGACATCATTAGAGATTTAGTAGGGAGTTAATATCATGTAATCTTAATAAAAATGAGAAAACAGACTCCTATTATTTCTCCTACGAGACAAAAAGAAAGCCTACCTGGATTTTTTATAAAAATAGATAACACTCAGTAAAACAGCCTAAATTTTGGAAAAAATAAGTAAATTTAGATTATTTTATCCATCACAACCCACATACAACAAGAAAAAACCAACTCTATCTTGAATCTCCCCTTACATACATAGACAATAGCGACTTTGTGTATTAGCAGAGTTAAATATGTCGGTAGATTTAAATAAAAAAATGAGCACCGCTGAAATCAGAGAGAGTTTTCTAAATTTCTTTGCTGGAAAAGGTCATACCATTGTTCCATCAAGTTCTCTTATTCCTGGCAATGATAAAACATTGTTATTCACCAATGCCGGCATGGTGCAGTTTAAAGATATTTTTTTAGGAGATGAAAAAAGTAATTTTTCAAGAGCCACCACATCCCAACGATGCGTACGTGCAGGTGGAAAACATAATGATTTAGAAAATGTAGGTTACACCGCGAGACATCATACCTTCTTTGAAATGATGGGTAATTTCAGTTTTGGTGATTACTTTAAAGAAGACGCTATTCTATTTGCTTGGGAATATTTAACAAAAATACTGAAATTACCTAAGGAAAAACTATGGGTAACGGTGTATGCAGATGATGATGAAGCTGCAAATATCTGGATTAACAAGATTGGTTTCCCTGCTGACCGATTAAGTCGTATTGGTGACAAACCCAATAAAAAATATGAAAGTGATAATTTCTGGGCAATGGGGGATACAGGACCTTGTGGCCCGTGTAGTGAAATATTTTATGATCACGGTGAACATATCTGGGGAGGGCCTCCAGGGACACCAGAAGAAGATGGTGATCGCTACATAGAAATATGGAATTTGGTATTCATGCAGTATAACCGTTCTAAAGACGGAACCATGAATAAACTACCAAAACCATCCGTTGATACAGGTATGGGATTGGAAAGATTAGCCGCAATTCTTCAAGGTGGTCATAGCAACTATGATATTGATCTGTTTCAAAACATCATTAAGTTTATTGCTGAATTATCTGGTACGAAAGACTTAGAAAATGCCTCTTTAAAAGTAATTGCAGACCATATTCGCTCCTGCTCTTTTTTGATTGTAGATGGAGTCATCCCATCAAACGAAGGTCGAGGATACGTTTTACGCCGCATTATTAGAAGAGCAGCGCGTCATGGTCACAAATTAGGCTTGGAAAAAGAATTCTTCTACAAAATTGTGGCTCCTTTAATAGCAGAAATGGGAGAGGCATACCCCGAACTCGTTAAGGCGCAACAGACTGTCGAAGAAACACTGCTAAAAGAAGAAAAGCGTTTTGCTGAAACCCTCGATCGTGGCATGAAAATACTAAATACGACCATCGAGGAACTCGAAGGCGATACTCTACCGGGTAAGGTTGTATTCAAACTTTATGATACTTATGGCTTTCCCATTGATTTAACCGCTGATATTGCACGTGAACATAATCTTACTGTTGATGAAGCGGGCTTTAATGCGGAAATGAAAATCCAGAAAGAAAAAGCGTCATCCGCAGGAAAGTTTGGTAGTGACTACAACAATAAGCTAGATATCTCTGGCAAGACCCTATTCAGTGGATACGAGAAAACAGACGATTCAAGTACCATCGAATCTATTTTCTCTGAAGGGCAAAAAGTTAGCTCTTTACACACAGGTGAAAAAGGGCAAATTATTCTTGCCAATACCCCGTTTTATGCTGAATCAGGTGGGCCCGTAGGTGATACGGGTAAATTAATCTCTGGAAATGCTGTTTTTGATGTTAAAGATACCCAAAAACAAGGAGATGTCTTTATTCATCACGGCATTGTCTCTTCAGGTACGTTAACAACAGGCGATAATGTTATTGCAGAAGTAGATAAAGAACGCCGTCAAGCCATCGTGCTGAATCACTCAGGAACACATTTAATGCATAAAGCATTAAGACAAGTTCTGGGAGAGCATGTAGAACAAAAAGGCTCTTTAGTAAAACCTGAATATTTACGTTTCGACTTCTCTCATGGTGAGCCCATGACAAAAGAAGAAATTACCAAAGTAGAAAAAATCGTCAACCATGAAATTCGTTTAAATGCAGAAGCCAGTGCTACTATTATGGGCATGGATGAAGCCCTTGAAAAAGGGGCCACAGCGTTATTCGGTGAAAAATATGGTGATGAAGTTCGGGTGGTTACTATTGGCTACTCAACGGAACTTTGTGGCGGTGTACACGTAAACAGAGCAGGCGATATAGGATTATTTAAAATAGTCAGTGAAAGCGGTATTGCTGCGGGCGTACGCCGTATTGAAGCTGTCACAGGTGAAGCCGCTATTGATTGGGTTGAAGAACGCTCGAATCAACTGGAAAATATCGCCTCTTTAGTTAAATCATCAGCAAGTAATGCCAGCGATAAAGTAACTCAACTTATTGAAAAATCACGTGCATTAGAAAAAGAACTGGAACAATTAAAAGCAAAACTTGCCACACAAGCGGGTTCTGATTTAGCCTCTCAGGCAGTAGACGTAGCTGGAATTAAAGTATTAGCTGCAAACCTGGAAGGTGCTGATCCTAAGTCATTGCGTGACACAGTTGATCAGCTGAAAAATAAATTAGGAAAAGCAGCCGTGATTGTCGCCACAGTTAACGGTGACAAAGTCAGTTTAGTTGCGGGTGTCACGAAAGAGGAAACAAGTAAAATAAAAGCAGGCGACTTGTTGAAGCATGTTGCCAGTCAAATCGATGGAAAAGGGGGCGGTAGACCAGATATGGCACAAGGGGGAGGAAATGACCCGAGTGCTTTACCGCAAGCTTTAACATCAGTCGTGAGTTGGGTAGAAGGGCAAATGTAATGGAAGCTAAAAAGAACAGGCTAGTTGTACAAAAGTATGGAGGAACCTCCGTCGGTACTATAGAGCGTATACAGGAAGTTGCTAATCGTATCATTCGATACCGTGATCGTGGGGATTCTGTTGCTGTTGTATTGTCCGCCATGTCTGGCGAAACAAATAAGCTGGTAGATTTAATCAATGAAATTAACCCCAATGGCTCTGCACGAGAGAAAGATGTTGTTTTGTCTACAGGAGAACAAGTCACCATTGGCTTATTGAGTCTTGCTCTTGAAGCGAAAGGCTGTAGCGCGCGTTCTTACACCGGTACTCAGGCACGCGTTATCACCGATAATGCCCACAGCAAAGCACGCATCAGTGAAATAGGTGCAACCAAGATCAAAGAAGATTTAGACCGAGGCAATGTGGTCGTAGTTGCTGGTTTTCAGGGAGTAGATCTTGATGGAAACATCACAACCTTGGGGCGTGGCGGCTCTGATACAACCGCCGTTGCTTTAGCGGTTGCGCTAAATGCTGATGAATGCCAAATTTATACTGATGTGGATGGTGTTTACACCACGGATCCGCGCATGGTGCCAGAAGCAACGCACATACCTAAACTTGCTTTGGAAGAAATGCTGGAAATGGCCAGCCAAGGTTCTAAAGTTTTACAAATTAGAGCCGTTGAATTTGCTTATAAATACAATATGCCAATCAGAGTCCTATCTAGCTTTGATGATAACGATGATGGCAAAAGTACGCTGGTAACGCGTGAGGAAGATATAATGGAACAAGTATTAGTACGCGGTGTAGCGTTTAATCGAGATGAAGCACAACTAACAATTACAGGAGTTCCCAATCAACCGGGAGTTGCACATAAAATCCTTGGGCCAATCTCAGAAGCCAACATTGAGGTTGATATGATCGTTCAAAATGTTGGATCAGATGGCACAACAGATTTTACCTTTACCGTACACCGTAGCGAATATGACCAAGCAATAAAAATACTAGGTCAGACAGGGGAAGCCTTGGGTGCTCAAAATTGGTCTGGTGATGATAAAATTGCAAAAATATCAATTATCGGCGGTGGTATGAGGTCTCATGCAGGTGTTGCTACAAAAATGTTTAAAGCATTAGCCGAAGAAAATATTAATATTCAGCTAATTTCAACATCAGAAATTAAAGTCTCTGTCGTTATTGATGAAAAATATCTGGAACTGGCAGTAAGGTGTCTTCACGAAGTATTTGAGCTTCACGAAGCATAAGTTTTAAAGTCAGCTAGTCTTACAATAGATCGGCTGATTGACTATTGTTTTGTATCGGGGCCTTTGTGCAAAGGTCTCGATACGATAGTTAAATACACTCTATCCACCCCCCTACTTATAGCCACTTTTTTGGACTCATAGTTTCAGTAGCTATGTGACTAAAAGACTAATAAAATTAACGTCTTCTTAAATAATGGCTATATGCAATGTCTCTTACTGTTTCTATCGCTCAAGTTAATCCTATTGTCGGCAGTTTTAAGCAAAACTTTAAAATAATTTCAGATGCTATTCTGGAAGCTCAAAAACAGCATGCAGATATTATTTTATTTCCCGAACTTGTTGTTACAGGTTATCCACCTGAAGACTTACTTTTTCGACAGAACTTTTTACGCAAAGTCGAGGATACGCTAAACGATCTTGCACAAGTTGCGCCTGACATTACCGTTATTATTGGTGCGCCTGTCATTCGTAATAAACGCCTCTATAACATGGCCTGTGTTTTAAAGAATGGTAAAATTATCCATGAATATGCCAAACGTCATTTGCCTAACTACCGAGTGTTTGATGAAAAACGTTATTTCAGACGTGGTGGATTAGCCTCCGACAGTCATCGCAACAATAGCAGTATTATCGAGGTTAATGGGCATCGAGTCGGCTTACTTATCTGTGAAGATATTTGGTTTAAAAAAACCGCAAAAATGGCGAAAGCAGAAGGAGCTGAAATACTTCTTGTATTAAATGCCTCACCCTTTCGTAGTCATAAAACTAAAGAACGTATTCATTTATTGGAAAAACGCTCTAAAACAAATGCAATCGATATTGTTTATGCCAATTTAGTCGGTGGACAAGATGAGTTAATATTCGATGGGGGTTCCTTAATTTTTAACCATCAAGGCAAACTGTTATTACAAGCCCCCAATTTTGAATCTGGTCTTTTTACTCAAACACTGCTCGACAACAAACCTCAAACAGCCATTCAGCCTTTAGTACAAAATAATCTTAAAAATATTTATGATGCACTCGTGCTAGGTGTGAAGGATTATGTAAACAAAAATGGGTTTCCGGGCGTCATACTTGGGCTTTCAGGTGGTATTGATTCTGCACTTACGATGGCCATTGCCGTGGATGCTCTGGGAGCTGAAAATGTGGAAGCGATTATGATGCCATTTCGTTATACCGCCGACATTAGCAAACATGATGCTGCACAACAAGCAAAGACCCAAGGCGTGAAATACCGCGAAATCCCTATCGAAAATATCTTCGAAAGCTTTATGGGGGCTTTGTCATCAGAGTTTGACGGATTGGAGCGCGATGTAACGGAAGAAAATATCCAAGCACGTTCACGCGGGGTATTACTCATGGCAATGTCAAACAAGCTGGGAAAAATGCTTCTCGCAACAGGGAACAAAAGTGAAATGGCTGTGGGTTACGCCACACTCTACGGCGATATGGCAGGTGGTTATGCACCGCTCAAAGATGTATTTAAAACCACCGTTTATGATTTGGCACGTTTCAGGAACGAACTGGGCGATGGCACACTGAAAAACCCCAAGTACAAAGAAATTATTCCAGAGCGCGTAATTACACGCCCACCTTCAGCCGAATTAGCACCAGACCAAGTTGATGAAGATTCATTGCCACCTTACGATATTCTTGATGCCGTATTACGCATGTTTATTGAGGAATTTCAAAGCGTAAATGATATTGTCGCACAAGGTTATGATGCTGAAATGGTCGAGCGTGTTGCAAACATGGTGTTACTTAACGAGTACAAACGTCGTCAATCGGCACCCGGAGTACGTATTACCCAACGTGCTTTTGGCAAAGACCGACGTTATCCCATCACATCACATTATCGCTGGAATATGACGTAATTGTCTTCCGATAAAATGTACGTTCCAATCACATTTAATCCCGAAGATCGCCATCTAGTCGTTATCTCTGGAGCATTAAATAACTGTGTATTAACAGCAAATAAACTCATTGAAAATCTGGACGCTATCGAACTTAATGACCCTAAAAAAGCGAACACTTTATTAGGTCAAGAATTTGATGCCGTTATTTTTCATTCACATAATGGCTTTGATCCCAATGCCTTTGGTGCGATTAGTGGCACAATTCGTTGTGGTGGCTATCTACTGCTATTAAAACCAACAGACCTGCCAGAAGGTAATCTATTTTTAAAACGCTTCGAACGCTTGCTCAAGGCACATAAAACGCTATTGATAAATGCAAATGAAACAGTTTCTACAACATTGCCTAAGCTAAGCAAGCCCACAAAAAAAATAAATAAAAACAAAGAAAGCCAAGCGATTGATAGCAGCATGTATGCCACGCAAGAACAAAAGCACGCAGTCGAGGCAATCATTCAGGTTGTTAAAGGACATAGACGCAGACCCCTTGTACTAACATCAGACCGAGGCAGAGGAAAATCTGCCTCATTAGGTATTGCTGCTGCCACACTGCACAAACAAGGTTATAACAATATTATTATTTGTGCTCCTAGCAAAAAAATTGCCACTACAGCACTTCATCATGCCTCTAGATTAATTCCCGAAGCTGTAGGTGAAAATACTATTCACTTTTTTTCTCCCGATGATTTACAACGCGACAAAATCAAAGCCGATTTAGTTTTGGTGGATGAAGCGGCTGCTATTCCTATCAGTATATTAACGAAGCTTTTACTTCACTATTCCAGAATAGTTTTTGCCAGCACCCAGCATGGTTATGAAGGCAGTGGTCGAGGTTTTTCCATCAATTTTAAAAAGGTGCTAGATAAACACACGCCCAATTGGAATAGCTTCCATCTCACTACCCCCATACGCTGGAATAAAAATGACTCACTTGAGCAGTTTACTTTCGATGCATTACTGCTGAATGCAGAACCAAGTAGCTTAGCAACAGATTTTGATGAAAAGTTAGCATTAAGCCACTGCCAGTTTTCTTGTATCGAAAAAGCCAGCTTGTTCGCGAATGAAAACAAGCTAAAGGCATTTTTTGGCTTACTAGTGAGCGCACATTATCAAACCAAACCATCAGATTTAATGCATTTGCTTAATGATAAAGAAACAACCCCTTATGCTTTAATGCATAAAAATAAAATTATCGCAGTAGCTTTAATCATTCGTGAGGGGCAAATAGACAAGACATTAAGCGCCGACATCTTTGCAGGAAAGCGTCGAATTAAAAGCCACCTTGTTGCTCAATCACTTTCAGTTAATGTTGGTATAGAAGCCGCCATCCAACTTTCTGGAGACAGAGTTAGCCGTATTGCCGTTCATCCCAGGTTACAGAATAAAGGTATCGGCACTTATTTTCTAAAGAGACTGGTTGAAGCATCTTCGGCAGACTATATCAGCACCAGCTTTGGTGCAACAGCACAACTCATACCCTTTTGGCAAGCAGCGGGGTTCAGTCCGGTGTATTTGGGAATGAAACGGGACGCCAGTAGTGGCACACATTCTGTCATTATGTTATGTCCCAAGTCGGCCACTGGAAATACATTGCTCAATCACGCGCAGGCTTATTTCTCTCAAAATTACCCTCATCTTTTAAATGAGCCTTTAAAAGATTTAGAGCCTGAATTAGTCTTTTCACTGTTAGCCACAATATCTAGTCCTGTTCCTGTTTTTAGCCCATTTGAATTAAACCAGTTGATGGGTTTTGCTAAAGGCTTTAGAGGCTACGAAAATAGTCTATGGTTAATTTGGCAGTTGGTAATAAGTCAGTTAGCCCAAAACAAGCAACTGACTTTGGCAGAAAGAAACATATTAATCATTAAAGTACTCCAAAAACATTCATGGGAAGTACTCTGTAAGAAAATGAATAATGACATCAGTGGAAAAAAAGAAGCAATAAGCTTGCTCAGAGCATCCATAGAAAAGTTACTTAGAGGCTTTTGTACGCAGCGTATGGCGAGAGAAAAACAAGCATAATTTTCCAGATTTTTTCTAAAGGAAGGGTAACAGCAGGGCTATGCTCAATAAAAAATACTGGGTATCTATAGGACATAATTGTGATTAATACATGAGCCTATAGCCCATGCATTAATCACAAATTAAAAAAATGAGGGAGGCTTTAAAGACTCACCGAGTATCTGCTGAGACATTACTAATTGATGGAGCATTTACAGCAGTGCCAACAATATTGCTCACTTCTTTTACCGCCAACCAATCTTGATTTTCCTGAGATTTAATTGTTATGACATTACCCGTCATAGGTGTTGTAAAATTGACAGTGTAATTCACTCCATTTGTATTTTCTGTCCAACCAGAAAAAGCTTCTTGCCCATTTACTTCAACTATTATTTTAGAATCCCACTGAGATAAGAAGTCAAGAGAAGATAGGGTATATGTACCATTAAGGTACAAATTAAAGCTTGTTCCCGATCCTTTGATAGCATTATTCCATTGTGTTTTGCTATTACCATCAATAATATTTTTTGCTAATTTATCATTTGAATCTGCTGAGACACGACTAATTAATGGAGTATTTACAGCAGTACCAACAATATTACTCACTTCTTGCGTCATCAACCAATTTTGATTTCCCTGAGATTTAATCGTTATAACATTACCCGTCATAGGCGTTGTAAAGTTGGCAGTATAATTCACCCCATTTGTACTTTCTGTCCAACCAGAAAAAGCCTCTTGCCCATTTACTTCAACTGTTATTTTAGACTCCCACTGAGATAAAAAGTCAATAGAATATAGGGTATATGTGCCGTTAAGGTACAAATCAAAGCTCGTCTCCGATTCTTCGATAGCATTGCTCCATTGTGTTCTACCATCATCATCAATAATATTTTCTATTAAACCACTGCTTGATGCTACTGAGACACTGGATATAGTTACATTATTATTTGAAGTTACCTCAGGTTTTTTGATAGCACTTGCAGTTAAATCGGGGGTGGTTCCATCAAAAAGAACAGGAGTACCATTACCAAACTGGTTTTCCTCTTCAATACCATCCTGATTAATTAATGCAGATGTAACTCGGAATGTTCTCTGTATAGAATATGGAGAAACATTATCTTTAACAGTAATTGGAGAGTTATTAGGATATATATTATTCAGGCGTGAGTTGTTTGGGGAGTTAAAGATATTACTTTTAATTGTAATATTCTTTACAAATCCATCACCATAACTTTCACCCGTTGTGCAATTTTCATCCCCATATAGACGCCCGTTTCCCCCATAAGCGCCTACGGACAAATCTTCATATTTTGCATTGTACGAAGCGTTATATTCCATCGTTATATGCTGTGTTGTAACACATTGTTCTGCACCAATTGTATAGCCATGTGAGTGATCTGTATGGCTTGCAGTTAAACCATCATTAATAAGCTCAGCAGTAGTTCGTCCAACCTTATTTCCTACTATATGGATATATTTACCTCCATCGACATAAATTGCACCCACACCATCTAGATTATCTTGGTCTTCACGTAAATCAGTCACTTTATTATTTTTGATAGTTCCATATCTTGCAGCATCAAGGCTATGAACACTAGAATCCTCGTAACCCCCACCAGCATCTATTGCAATATTTGTTATATTCGATAGCTTGTTTCCTTTTATCTCCCAGTGCTTAATATTTCCACTCACAGAAATATTTTCACTGTGCCCATTTCTCATATCTCTAATTGTATTATTTTCTATGAGAACGTTTTTTATTGCCGTACCCTCGGATGCACCTGTACCTGTTATACTGATGGCAGAGGCTCCATTAATAAAATTTGATCTATCAGCGTTTGATTGCATATTAACTTTAATGCCTTCAATAAGATTATTTCTTATTGATATATTTTCTATATTACTCGTATAAGCCGTTATGCCTGCTTTACTTACATAGAGATCGGGGGAAATAGGGTTGATATTTTCCTTCCCTGCAAGGTGTAAATTTTCAATAACAATGTTTTTAACATCTCCCTCTCTATTCTGCCCGATGTATATGAAAAACCCTGCACCACTTTTAGGGTTATGGGCAGTTGATGTTATCCGAGTACTGTTATTTTTGTCATAACTACTCCAATCTCTATAAGCCCCAGATAGTTTTATGTTGGGACGTTGGATATATATTTCTGAAGAATTATCTGTTGAATAATTACCCGCATTTATTTTTATAAAGCAATATTCTCTCTTATCTAAACTATTGCAATAATTAATGCCCTCGGTAATTGTTAAAAAATCCCCGTTACCATTAGCATCCACTACCTTTGTTGGAGTTGAAGGAAAGTTATTTTCCCAATGTTGATCTGTACGATAAGAACTATTAACTGGCTTAGCACCCCATTCAGCATTAGAGTATGAAAATAGAAAAAACCCTATTGTTACAGCTAATATTTTAAACATTTTATTCACCCACATTATCAACTCCTATAAATTATTACGTCGCGCTGTTGCAGAATGTCACACACAACAATTTTGCGCAAATTATTATGCTACTTTTAATTTTACTATTTGAGACCTGCGCACGAAGCGTAGAGTAAGAAATACATGAGCATAACTTTTCCAGATTTTTATAAAGGATGGGTAATAGCAGGGCTATTGATCGCAATTTTAGGGAAAAGCTGAGGAATTCAAGCTATTTTTATCCGTCGTACCTTTTCGTGCAAAGCCCTCTAGTAAATAACTATAACAACTCGCCTCCCCTCTATTGCAAAGAAATTCAATACTTCACAACAAAGATAATATGAATTAGCATGAGAGAACAATAAAACTAAAAATACATTAATAAAATTTCGGGCTTGAAATGAATAACACACTAATGAAACTTAGTCTTGTGCTATGTCTTTGTACATCTGCACCTGCAACCTACGCACTGACAGATACTTTTTATTCAACAGGTAAAGACCTTGATTTACTGATGGAAAGTAAAAGCACTCAGGTGATTGAACAAATTGAATATAAATTACGCCAATTTGTTCTGTACCGAAAACTAGAAGAATTACTCTTTAATATGAATGATAGCTACTCAGGAGCTTGAATCACCAGTCTTAGGTAATTCAGCTCAATTACAGGTATCCTAGAAATAACAAAAGCCACCCCCCTACTTAGGAGGCTTTTTTTATTAACAATAATAAGCTCTTGTATGATTTTTTCTTATAAACCTTAGCTTTATAACCATCTCATTTATGCCAAGTTTCCGCAGCGATGTGATTAAAGTAACTCCTTGAGCTTAACTAAAAAATTATCTATTTCTTCATCAGTGCCGATAGTGATTCTTAAAAAACTATCAATACGTGGAGCACTAAAATAACGCACCAATACACCTTGCTCTTTTAAAGCGAGGTAAAGCTTTTTTGCATTTTGATCAGGTTTGACAAAGACAAAGTTTGCTTTTGAGGGCAGCACCATAAAGCCCATAGTAGATAATTCAGTCGCAAGCCTTTCACGTGTTTTGATGATTTTAGAGCAGTTTTCCTGAAAATATGCTTTATCTTTAATAGAAGCGCTCGCACCTGCGATAGCTGCCCTGCCTAATGGGTAGGCATTAAAGGAATTTTTTACTCGCTCCAATGCTTCAATCATTTCTACCGAGGCAATGGCAAACCCTACGCGCAAACCTGCCAGAGAGCGGGACTTTGAAAATGTTTGAGTCACTAATAAATTAGGGTAATCATTCACTAAAGAAATCGCTGTACGTGTGCCAAAATCAACATACGCCTCATCAATAACAACCGGAGAGTCTGGGTTCGCTTCGAGTATCGTTTTGATTTCATTTAATGTTAACGCTATTCCCGTAGGTGCATTCGGATTAGGAAAGATAATTGCCCCAACCTGATCAGCCGTTTTCTCGCTGTAATCATCCAGATTAATCGTAAAATCATCAGCAAGTGGTATTTGCTTGTAATCTATGTCAAATAACTTGCAGTAGGCTGGGTAAAAGCTATAGCTAATATCAGGAAAGATGAGCGGTTTTGAATGCTTGAGCAAGGCGACAAACGTATGCGCTAATACCTCATCAGAACTATTCCCAACAAATACTTGATCAGCCCAGACTGAATAATAATCCGCAATAGCCTTTTTTAGTTCATACGTATTGGGGTCAGGGTATAAACGCATGTCCTCATTTGTCGCTGCACGCATTGCCGCAATGGCTAATGGAGAAGGTGGGTAAGGATTTTCATTTGTATTGAGTTTTATATACTGCTGATTCTGTGGTTGCTCTCCCGCTGTGTAGGGGGTGAGTTCGTGTGTTCGTTTGCTCCAGAATTTGCTCATGGTGTTTTGCTAACTGAGATTGAATTAGTCGATTATCAAGCCTAAACCAAAGATTCGCAACAAGCTGAGCTGATAAAATTCAATCAAGATACAGCAGCATCAACGCCAAGGTGAATAATGATAGCGCATTACCAACCACAACCATTGACGCCACCTCTGTAGGTTGCTGGTTATACTTTTCTGCAAACATGTAATTTAAAACCGCCGGAGGCAATGTGGCAAATACCAGTAGTTGAATACGCTGTGCAGGCTCTATCGGTAAAAATAGCAATAAAACAAATGCTACCAGCACACTAAATAATGGGCACAGCACCGCACCAATTAAACCCAAGCGCCAAGCACTTAAATCCACTGTTGTCATACGTACTCCTAGTGAAACGAGCATCAAGGGAATAGCGACTTGAGACAACATTTGTATTGGCGTATGGATTACCTCGGGCATTTCCCAATGTGTAAAGCTGATAAGCAACCCGATTATTGTGGCTATATTTACTGGCATCTTGAGCAGATTCCACCACGATATCTTCCCCCCAACGATATAAGTACCCAAGGTAAAATGCAGTAGATTTGAGACTAGAAATAAAACAACAGCGGCACTTATTGCTTCTTCTCCAAAGGCTAAAACTGCTAATGGTAATCCCATATTTCCACAGTTATTAAACATCATTGAAGGCACAAACATCGGCACAGGCAGTTTAAAAGCCTTGGCAAAAAGCCAGGCCAAAACACCTGAAAAGAGTACAACTAAGAGGCCAGCAAATGCGAGCAATTGATAGTCAACCAGATTAAAACTTTTACGTGATAGCGCTTCTATTAATAATGCAGGAATGAATATTTCCATATTGGTACGGTTGGCAAACTCCATATCAACATGACGGACTTTAGCGTACAAATACCCAACGAGGATTAATGCAAAAATAGGAAACAGAACAGGAAATAAAATTGCCATTTAGTACACTGCCGTTTCGCCCTCAGGGCGTGTTTTATACCATTTCATTGTCCACATATACTGCTCTGGATGTTCTCTGATTAAAGATTCAAGTGCCTGATTCATATTCTGTGCATCGGCAGCAGCATTGGCTGAGGGGTAATTTTCCAATGGCTTTGATATGTTGACAATATATTTTCTTTTATCCTTATCATAGTAAGTGAAGGCCGGAAGTGCGGCGGCTTTTCCCATTCTTGCCAAACGTGCCGTTGTCGTTAAGGTTGATTTTTGGTAACCAAAAAAGGGAGCAAATACCGAGTTATCCACGCCCAAGTCTTCATCAGGCAAAAATACCATGAGTTTATCTGGAGACATTGATTTCACCAATTTTCTCAAGCCCTCATCTCTTGCTACCACCATACCTACATGGCGACAACGACTTTTTGCAATCATCCAGTCGATGACGGGGTTTTTAGAGGATTTATAGGAACCAAAGACATCATATGTAAAACCTAAGGCGGCTGGTGCAAATTCTAACATCATACTGTGTGCAAGCAGTATGATAGTGCTTTGCTTATTTTGCATTGTCTGTTTAATGTATGCTTCGCCTTGAATTTCAAGAATACTACTCAAGCGTTTTTGACTGGCAAAGAAAATCAGACTGTAATCAACTAATCCACAGCCGTACCACTGGATATTTTTTTGAGCCAAATCCTCCAGTGCTTCCTGACTTAATTCAGGAAAAGCAATGTTAAGATTCACCAAAACGGTATTGCGTCGTTTGGCATTTCTCTTATAAATACTATTCCCAACTTGACGTCCTAATGCATGTCGGACGGCCACTGGCATAAGAGATACCAAGTAAAAAAGCCCTAGAGCAAGCCATGTTAGTAAGAATTTAGGGTGCAAAAGTGAAGGGGTAAACTTAATTCCACATGGCTGACTCATTTCCATCCACCCATCATTAATAGCAGGGTTTTATAAGGTAGAAAGCCACCCCCCCACTTATAGGGCTTTTTTATATTATTGCTATTGTTTCGTTTTAGTCGTACACACATAGCATAAATCTAGTTTGCTTCTCTAAACGTGTATTCAACACCCATGTCTTGCAGTTGTTCTTCGAGCCATTTTGCTGCATTTATCACATCTTTTTCTGGGCCTTTCAAACCAAAATCAATCAAGCTGCCCCTTTTAACGGTGCTTGGCAAACTAGACAATCGGACCTTTTTAAACTGTTCCAGCAAGGCATTCATCATAGGCAGCAAGGTGCTTTCTGGTGTACCTAAAATATCCCAGCGCCATTCCACATCTGGGGTAATATTTTTTAAGTGAGAATAGTAGGTATCAAGCACCCACTCAACCATAGGCCATGCCATATCAGGAAAACCTGGAACAAAGTGATGATGCGCTACCTTAAACCCCGGTACTTGATTAACGGGGTTGGGAATTATCGTGGCGTTTTCAGGTAAGTCTGCCATTAAGATACGGCTCGGGTAAGCGCTTTCTCCAAATTTTTCTTCGATTAATGCCTTCGCCTCGGGGTGTTGAATAAACCGTTGAGCAAAAGCTTCAGCAGCGGCAGCTCGTGTTTGATCATCAGGTGTTGCACCGATTCCACCAAAACTAAACACTACGTCATTCAATGTTTTGGTTTGCATCAGATTGGCAACAATTTCTTCTCGCGTATCACCAATAATTCTTACCCAACTTAATGACATCCCTCTTGCTTTTAATATGCCCAGCACATGTGCCATGTGCTTATCTTGACGAGAACCATTAAGTAACTCATCGCCAATCAAAATTAAACCGATTTTTTGTTGGCTCATATCTTTGCCCCACAGTCTTGTGCTTGCTTTTTTGTCATTTCACTTTGCTTTTCAACGCTTGCAGCCTGCCAATGATTGCCTGTTTCAGGCCAGCCCTGAGTATGTTGCTGAATAATATCCGCCAAAGCTTTTATATGTTCGGGTCTATCATTTAGTGCTGGAATGTAGTGATATTCCTGCCCGCCAGCCTCCATGAAATACTCCCTGTTTTCCATATTAATTTCTTCCAGTGTTTCAATACAGTCAGAAGGAAAGCCGGGGCAAATAACATCAACAGATTTTACACCTTCGGCAGGTAATTCACTCAAGGTTTTGTCAGTATATGGTTTTAACCATTCAGCCTTGCCAAATAGGGATTGAAAGGTTAGTCGCCACTCATTATCTTTTAAGTCTAATTTTTCCGCCAATAAGCGTCCCGTTTTGTGACAATGACAAAAATAAGGATCACCTAAATCCAGATTTCTTTTAGGTAAGCCATGAAACGACATCAGTAATACAGTACTTCTTTGATGATTCTTCCAGTGCTCCTTAATACTGTCTGCCAGAGCATCTATGTAAGAAGGATGATCATGATATTGAGCAACAAAACGGAGTTCTGGTATCCAGCGTCTCGCACTAAACTCTTTAAATATTTCATCAAAACAAGTGGCTGTGGTTGTCGCAGAATATTGAGGATATAGTGGCAAAAAGAGTATTCGTCTTGCCCCTTTTTCTAGCAATTTCTCAATACCTGTTTGTATATCGGGGTCACCATAACGCATCGCTAGTTCAATATGAACGGGACCATTGAAGCGTGATGCCATTTCTTTTTTCAGTAATTTTTGCTGGCGCTCACTGTAATGCATTAATGGCGAGCCTTCATCCATCCAGATTTTTTTATAATTTCTCGCGCTGGCTTCTGGTCGTCTTGGCAGAATAAAAGCATACAAAATAGGCAGCCACACAAGCTTGGGTATTTCAATAACGCGACCATCAGATAAAAATTGCTTTAGAAACTGTCTAACGGAAGATTTTGTCGGCTCCTTGGGTGTTCCAAGGTTTATTAAAAGAACACCTGTACTCTCAGATTTTCCATGAAAAAATGTCTTATCACTCTTCACTTTTGCCACTTTTTTCTCTCAAAATACAAAAAAAGGCAGAATAACATAAAATTAGTTATCTATTAGTCGGATAAACGCCAACTAACTCTTATCTTTTTATAAATTGCCGTTTATACTCGGCACATAAACTAATCATTTTTTAAAGGTATAACCATGGCTCGTGTAACAGTAGAAGATTGTTTAGAGTTTGTCGATACAAACTACGAATTAGTATTGAAAGCGTCTAAACGCGCAAGAGATATTGCAGAAGGCGCTCAACCACTTATTGAAGAAGATAATGATAAGCCTGTTGTCATTGCTTTACGTGAAATTGCAGAAAATATTACGTTAGAAGATAGCGTTGAGTTAGAAGCTCCACATGAGATGACTCTTGATCAGGATCAATCTCAAGAGCCTGTCGAAATCAGTATTGGTTGATACATTTTTTCAATGTCCTTGAAACCTAGCTTTTATTGCTTTACTAAGGAGTGAATAAAAAACACTAAATATGTCCGAGGAAGCCAAACCAGCTCTAATTAAGGCATCCGATCTCACGGAGATGGTTTCACGTTATATGTGTGCCGAGGAAGTAAGCAAAGTTTATAGTGCTTTTCTTTTAGCTGCCGAAGCACATGATGGTGTCGTTAGAAAATCGGGGGAGTTTTATATTTTCCATCCTCTCGAAGTCGCCTACACGCTTGCCGAACTCCACATGGACGTAGACACGGTATGCGCTGCGCTTTTGCATGACGTTATTGAGGATACGGATTACTCCAAAAAAGACATAACCGATCAATTTGGCTCTGTCGTTGCCGATTTGGTCGATGGCGTCACTAAACTAGCAGGCGGGGAATTCAATTCTCGTCAAGAAGCGGCAGCGGCCAGCTTTCAAAAAATGATGGCAGCAATGACGATGGATTACCGAGTCGTCTTAATCAAACTCGCTGACCGACTACATAATGTAAAAACACTTGGTGTTAGAAGCCCCGCATCTCGACGGCGCATCGCCAAAGAAACCCTAGACATACATGTACCACTTGCTCGACGCATGGGAATGAACACCATGCGCAAAGAGTTACAAGTCAACGCCTTTAAGCATTTGTATCCGTGGCGATCCAAGCTACTACAACAAGCATTAGATAAATTTAATGCAGAAAATGAAGAAAAGCATCAGGAGCTTATTACAACTATTTCACAAGCTTTATCTGATAATAAACTTAAGGCTCAAGTATTCCGCTGGAATAAAAATATCTATAAAGTCTATAAACGTATAGAAAAAAGTTGCGGAAAAAAACGGATTATAAATAGTAAAGAAGCCTTGGAAGTCAGGGTACTGGTGAACTCAACAAATGAATGTTATTTGGCACTGGGTGTTTTACACCAATTATTTCACCCTAAGCTAGGTGCTTTTAAAGACTTTATTGCAACCCCTAAAGGTTATGGTTTTCAAGCATTACAAACTGCGCTTTTAACACCACAAAGACAGCTTATTTTTATCCAGATTCAAAGCCATGAAATGTATCAAATTGCTCAATATGGTATTGTGGCTACCAAACGTTTTCCTGAGCTATTAAAATCATCGGATAAATCACAAATATACCTCAACCGCTGGTTACAGCAGGTCAAAGATATCCAGAAAGATACGGATAATGCTGCCGAGTTTCTGGAGGATATGAAAGCAGATCTCTTTTTGAGTGAAATTTATGTCTCAACTCCCAGAGGAGAAGTCAAGGTATTGCCAAAGGGTGCGACTCCAGTAGACTTTGCTTACGCCATACATACTGAGGTGGGTAATAAGTGTGTTTCTGCAACTATTGATGGTGAACCAGCCAGATTAAATACCATATTACCTAATGGTGCTACAGTATTAATTTTGACGGATGAAGATGCCACCCCTTATTCATCATGGTTAAATTTTGTCATTACAGCAAAAGCACGTTCTTCTATTCGCGGTTGGATAAATAAACGCAAATCACATGAGTTTTTGTCCTTAGGAAAGAAAATTCTTGATAAGGCATTACAACCATATAAACAAACTCTGGAGTCTATACCCGCAGAGAATATTGAACTCACGCTAAAAGCACTTGAGCTTAAGGATAAGGATGCCTTATTAATCAATATTGCCAAGGGAAACCAGTCTCCTAGATTAGTAGCAAAACGCTTGCTTAATGATGAATCATTGGTTCCACTAGCTGAAGAAGAACATCAAAATCAATTGCTCATTAAAGGCACAGAAGGGCTTGCTGTACACTTGCAAACCTGTTGCCATCCTATTCCCAGCGACATGATTGTTGCAGAACTTAAAGAACAAAGTGGCTTGGAAGTTCACCGAGCAAACTGCCCCGTTTTATCTCGAAACTCTCGCGCTACTCAAAAAAATATTTTTAGTATCGCTTGGACTGATGATACAAATCAGGAAACTTACTTCCTTGTATCATTAAATGTACAAGTAAAAAATCAAGTGGGCGTACTGTCGCAAATCACCGCTCTTTTGGAAAAAATGCACGTTAATATAGAGGATATCAATATCAGTGGTGACCATGATATAAAAGACATGTATTTTCTGATTCAAGTAAGTGACACAGCCCATCTTGGAAAAATCATAAAAGCCATTAAGAATCAGAACCATGTACTTAATGTCTCTAGAGTTTTTTCAAAAAATCATTAACACACTAGTAGATTAGGATTTAAAAATGAGCAAAGAAATAATTTCAACAACAAAAGCGCCTCAAGCTATAGGTACTTATTCGCAAGCTGTCAAAGTTGACAATACTGTTTATATCTCAGGGCAAATTCCTTTAGTACCTGAGACAATGGAAGTTGTTGAAGGTGATTTTGCTGAAAATGCGCGTCAGGTTTTTAAAAACTTGGCAGCGATTACAGAGGCTGCGGGTGGAACCATTGATGATATAGTGAAAATCAATATTTTCTTAACTGACCTAAGTAATTTCGCAACCGTAAATGAAGTTATGGCAGAATTTATGTCACAACCTTATCCGGCACGTGCTGCTTTACAAATATCAGCATTACCCAAAGGGGTTGAAATCGAAGCTGATGCAGTAATGGTTCTCTAATAACTCTTGCTAAACACTGAGGTTTAAATGACTGATAGCAACAAAAGAACGGCAATTTATCCTGGGACATTTGACCCTATTACGAATGGTCATATCGACTTAATTCAACGTGCAGCAAAAATGTTTGACAATGTTACTGTAGCGATAGCAAGCAACTCTAAAAAGAGCCCCAAGTTCTCTCTAGAAAAACGCATAGATATGGCTGAAAAAGTACTCGCAGATTGCTCAAATGTTAAAGTTAAAGGCTTTCAAGAACTGCTCGTTGATTTTGCTAAAAAAGAAAATGCAATGGTCCTTATCAGAGGATTACGAGCCATCTCGGATTTTGAATATGAGTTTCAACTTGCAAGCATGAATAGAAATCTAGCTCCTGATATTGAGTCGGTATTTTTGATGCCTGCTGATGAATATTCATTCATATCTTCTTCCCTTGTTAAAGAGGTTGCATCATTGGGGGGAGATATATCCAACTTCGTACACCCGCTGGTAAATGAAGCATTAAAAAACAAGTAATTTAGTACTAAATATTTGGTTTTTTTATTTTCATCCCTATATAAGCACATATTGATAAAGGTTACTGTTTTTTTAACTAGCTACTGTTAAAATTACCGCAATTTTTTAAACAAACAAAAAGAATAAGGATTTCAGATGTCATTATTTATTACTGATGAATGTATCAACTGTGATGTATGTGAGCCAGAGTGCCCCAATGAAGCGATCACTATGGGTGAAGAAATCTATGAAATAGATAAAGATAGGTGCACCGAGTGCGTGGGTCATTACGATGAACCACAGTGTGTCGAAGTTTGCCCAGTGGATTGTATTCCTAAAGACCCTAACCACGAAGAAACGGCTGAGGAGTTAATGCTCAAGTACGAGAGATTGATGGCAGAGTAAATTCCATGATAGTCACTCTTTCCCCTTCTAAAGGGCAGGACTTTGAAACGCCAGCACCCTCGAGTATTTATACCCTTCCCGAGCAGCTGGCAGACTCGCAGCTGCTTATTAATGAAGCCAAAAAGCTAAATGCGGAAGACGTCGCTCAATTGATGGATGTAAGTGAGAACATATCAAACTTAAATGTTCAGCGCTTTCAAGACTGGAATAGTGACTTCAATATACATAACGCCAAAGCAGCACTGTTTGCTTTCAAAGGTGATGTCTACTCTGGCATTCAAAAAGATAGTTACACTGATGATGATTTAATTTATGCACAGAATCACCTGAGAATATTATCTGGCTTATATGGTGTGCTTCGTCCGATGGATTTAATCCAACCTTACCGTCTGGAAATGAAAACAAGGCTTAAGAATCCTCGTGGGGACAACCTTTATCAATTTTGGGGCAACAAAATTACCCAACAGTTAAATAAAAGCCTCGAAGAACAGGCGGAAAAAATACTGGTTAATTTAGCATCAAATGAGTATTTTAAATCCGTAAAACCCAAGATTCTCAATGGGCAAATTCTGTCTATTAACTTCAAAGAAACTAAAGATGATAAGACTCGGGTAATTGCTATTTATGCAAAAAAAGCACGTGGCATGATGGCTGATTTTATTTTAAGAAATCGTATAGAATGCACTGAAGATATTAAAGATTTTGGGGCAGGTGGCTATAAATTTAATTTAAAAGAGTCTACAGATAACAATTGGGTATTCAGCAGACCTCAACCCATAAAAAAGTAAGCCTTGTATTAGCTATCACTGCTGTCCCGTTAACTTCCATAACAACCCCATTTCCATTTGATAGAGATTAAGCGTTTCAACGCGCGAAGGATCATCTCTCAGTCATGACATAAGGTTTCTTTTATTGTTTCTCTCACCATGCTCTTCGTGCAAAGGTCTCAGATAATAAAAATTAACACACAATAAGTCTGTTGTATGTCATATACTAAAAGCCATTCAACCTACCTATATCCGAAAAATGGAAGCACTTACAGACCTAAAAGCCATCCTGCACTCAAAACGTGCGAATATTTATTACCTCGAAAAATGTCGAGTCATGCAAAAAGATGGGCGCGTACTTTACCTCACCGAAGTGGAACAAGAAAACCTCTACTACAACATTCCCATCGCCAATACCACCTGCATTTTACTCGGGACGGGCACATCCATTACTCAAGCGGCAATGCGTATGCTGGCAAGCGCAGGTGTGTTGGTTGGTTTTTCCGGTGGTGGCGCAACACCATTACTCATGGCAAATGAAATCGAATGGTTCACCCCACAAAGTGAATACCGCCCCACCGAATACATCCAAAGCTGGCTATCATGGTGGTTTGAGGACGACAAACGCCTACAAATTGCCAAAGCTTTTCAACATCAACGCATTCAGTTTATTCAGCGGGTGTGGAATAACGATAAAGACCTGCAACAATACGGCTTTGACAGTCAAGACAGCGCGATTAGTCAACTATTAGAACAGCACCAACAAGCCATCGACCGCCAAGCTAATGTTACTCATCTACTGCAATTAGAAGCCCGCTTTACCAAACAACTGTATAAACTCGCTGCTAACAACACCAAACAGGCGAGCTTTTCCCGACAGCATGATTCACAAGACAAAGCCAACACATTCCTCAATCACGGTAATTATCTGGCATACGGATTAGGTGCCACAACAGCGTGGGTGCTGGGTATCCCGCACGGTTTTGCAGTGATGCACGGAAAAACACGGCGTGGCGCATTAGTCTTTGATATTGCTGATTTAGTCAAAGATGCCCTGGTGCTACCGCAAGCCTTTATCTGCGCCGCCGAAAATGCCAAAGAACAGGAATTCCGCCAACAATGTTTGCAAAACTTCACCAAACACAAGGCGCTAGACTTCATGTTTGACGTTGTCAAAAACAACGCCAAATACAATCAATGGCAGGGGGAATAAGGCGATGATGGTCACTTTCGTCAGCCAATGCGAGAAGAAAGCACTTAACCGCACCCGCCGTGTACTCGATGCCTTTGCTGACCGTATTGGCGATAACACCTGGCAAACTGTAATAACAGAAGAAGGCCTGCAAGCCGTAAAAAAACTCCTGCGAAAAACAGCCAGCAAAAATACCGCTGTTAGCTGCCACTGGATACGCAGCCGTGCAAGATCGGATTTATTGTGGGTGGTGGGGCAACGTAATAAATTTGATTATAGGGGCGTTGTGCCCGTTAATTATACAACCCAAGAGATTATTATGGATAAATTACCTATTGAAACATCGTCTATTTTAGCTAACACAAACAAGCAACCATTAAGCCAGCATTTATTTGCAGTTGGCTTTCTGGCGCATCAATTGTTGATGAAGCTGGAAATTAACAGGCCGAAATTGGCACAATCTGCTTTTATTGCAGGTGTTTTGCATGATATTGGTAAAATTGACCCACAATTTCAACAGTGGTTAAACAAAAAAATCAGCAAATCTAAAGTTGAAGAACTTCCCGATGACGGTGTGCATATTGATACTAGTGTGGCAGGATACAGTAAATTTACTTTTGAAAAACATCCCCGTCATAATGAAATTTCGTGGCTATTGGCACAATCTTTGTTGAAAAATGACGATAGTCTTAACTGTCCACAGAAAGAACAGATTTTTCACGGTATTTATTGGCATCATACACGCCCTTTTAGGCGTGAAAAAATGAGGGAGCATTTTGAATCTGCTAGGGGCATTCATAAGGTATTTATTCAATCTTTAAAAGGGGCAGCATTTGATAAAGTCATCGACCAAATGGCTGCAGTGCTTGCCGATACGAGAGAGCTTGCTCAAAATTACCAAGGTGAAGGTTTAATACAGCTTATACCTCAATGGGATTATCCCTTTGAATTGATGCAGGTTGATTTGCCCGCCTACAAACATTATGACAATCTGGCTGACACTATTGAAGAAGTCACCAATGATATTCCCCTCAATGCACTTAATAATTTAATTCGTATGGCGGTTATTAGTGCCGATAGAACTATATCTGCTTTACCCGCTGATGAATTAGCGGAATATATTACCGATGGCACGTTAAGTAATCTGCTAGATGATGTCATGTTAGATGCTAGCTCCTTAGGGCAGTCTATCAAGCAGTGTCTGCAAGGTTTTGATGAACACTACCCGAACAGTGAGCGTAATCAAGAGCAAGCACAAATTGCCAAGAAACTAGCAGGGCTTAAAGAGATTGCCGAATTTGGCGAGCGTGATAATGTCGCAGTTTTACAAGGCCCAGCAGGTTGTGGAAAGACCAAAATTGCATTGGAATGGGCAGCTAAAACTGATGCACAGCAAATTTTTTGGGTGTGCCCACGTGTGCAAATTTGTCTTGGCTTGCTTAACGATTTGACACAATCCGAATATCTACCAAACAGTCGTATAGAAATTTTTACAGGTGAATACAAAAAAATAATCACCGATGGTGATGAGTTTGACGATGTACCTGAAACAGCAGAAGGTGACTATTTTAGTGGTGATATTGTAATTACCACAATTGACCAAGTGATTAATAACATCATTTCTCACGCTAAGGTAACCAGTATGGTGGACTTTATGCAAGCACATGTGGTGTTTGATGAATTTCATGAACTTATCCCCATGCCAGCCTTTAACTTATTATTGGCTGAGTTAGTCGAAGCAAAAAAAATGCGTGGGCATCAAGCCAATACCCTGTTGGTATCTGCGACACCTAATGACTACTTTGTCACACAAGTGCTGGGTATTCACCCAGATGACATTATTCGTATGCCGAGTTTTAACCAAGCTGATTATCAACTCATATTTCAAGACTATGATGAAACAACAACGCAAAGTCCATTAGTCAGTAAAGCTATTACCAATGACAAAACTACTTTTGTGATTAGCAACACCGCGCAAGATGCCCAACTTGGCTTTTTGCTGCATCAAAATCAGGAAAATAACATCCTATTGCATTCAAAATATACCAAAAATGATAAAGCCAAATACTTTAATCAAGTATTTGAAAGTTTTAAGGAGAAGGGTACAAAAGACTACCAAATATTACGCAGTGGCCCTATCGTCCAGGCTTCACTTAATATCAGTTGCGAGTGTATGTTGACTGAACTAACCAGCCCTGAAAACTGGTTGCAGCGTCTAGGACGACTTGACCGCTTTGATGAAAATGGTGAAGTCAATATTTACACAACAATTTTGCCTCAAAGTGCCTTGCTGGGTAAACAAAGCAGTTTAGCGGCAAAATTTTTAAATAATCAATGTATTTGGCAAAGCACGGTTGCGTGGCTACATTATTTGCAAGCCTATCTACAAGATAAAGGAGATAATGTTGTTAAGTTAAATGATCTATACCAAGTTTATCAACAATTTTACTTGGATAAATCCTGCCAAGTAAAAGTGGAAGAAGACTTGATTAAGGCATTAAAAGAAAGTGTATCATTAATCAACGATAAGTTGATCGATCCCATTAGCTTTATGCCCAAAGTTAAACGCAAAAAAGACGGTGTTGTTAAAATTTCCAAGTCATCACTACGAGGCAATAACTGCTTTGTACAATTGGCTGTTTGTGAGGTAGACGAAAATCTTCAACCCACCTTTCTAGATGAATACGCCTATGATGAAAATACCGATCACAGCACCATAACTATTGGTTTAACAGAAGCCAATGAACGCATTCAGGGTTACGGCGACAGCGAAAGAAACTTGCTAGCATTTATGAAAGCGAAACATCATAGTATTAAAGAAACAGCTGGCAAAGTTTATAAAGATTTTATCTTGTTAAACGAGGCACGCTCACCTGAGAAGCCTATTTACTTGAGTTATACGCCCGAAGATCTAGAACACATCGGTGGTGAACGAAAACGTCATCCTTATGCGATGTATTATGTTGTGACGGATAAGCAGTCGGTTGGTACGATGGCGATTAATAAAATTTCAAACCCTAATCTTATTGACAATTAATTTTAAAAACAGGAGAAAAAACTAGTGAATCACATTAATACAATCAAAAAAATCGAAGGCATTAAAAGTGTTGATTTCAAAATTACTGCCTTTGGCCATGGTGTAGTGAATTGGAATGGTTCAACTGAACTTAATACACTAATTGATGGAAAATGGACAAAAACAACCAATCACAATATGCCTAAACTTAGAGGCTATACAAACAAGAAAAAAGCTTCCAATGATAAAGGAGAGAAATTTGATGTGTTAAAAGAGGCAAGTGAGGTAAATTTCTCTGAAAATCCTCTTTATATTAGTCAAAACTGTATTCGTTATCACTTGTTTAAGGATGATATTATTAATTGGCAACATCCTGATATTCATAAAAATGTTGATAAAATCTTATGCTCTATGACAGGGTTATTACGTGGTTATGTAATTCCTAAAAATGAAAATAAGAGAACTAGCCCTTTATTGTTAACTGATTTTAAAGAAATAACCGGAAATGGTAATTTTGAGCAAATGGGGCGCTCGGGTAGTAAAGAGAAACATGAAACGAAGTCTGGAAAAGATAAAAGTAACTCTTTATTCTCAAAGACTACTTTTGGTGATACCGAATACGAAGCCTTTGGTTCAATCAGTATTGAACAACTGCAATTTATTTCACTGTCAAATGATTATGGTCAAGAAGCCATGATTATTACAACGGATAAAGAAGGTAAAGAGCTGGCACAAAAAATAGAAAATTATATTAAGTCATTAGATTCCGCCAATAATAATGTAACCGCTACTTATCACAACAATTATGTTCGTGAAGGAACTATTTTTGCCGATGGACAAAAGGGGATTCTATTAAACGATGATGCGATAGATGTACTAGTTAAACAAATGCTTTATTTGATTGAAAATCTTGCCTTCCGTCAAGCTAAAGGGTTTATGTATGTTGACGAAATAGAGGTCGATTACAATGACTTTTCATCATCTAAGGATATGTTTCGATTAAAAAGAAGAGATGGAGAATCTCATGCTGAAAAGAAAGGAAATTATGCTGTGTACTATCAAGTAGGTAAATAATTGTGAAAATAATAATTGATTACAGCTCAATTTGGCAAAACTCAGTATTAGAAGAGGCAGAAATTACAATTTCTAAGAGAAAATTTAAAGCCTCATCAAAATCAAAAGAGCCACCAGATGTTAAAAAGATAACTAAAAATACAGTGTTAGGGGTATTGTCTCGTCTAATTGGAGATAAAAGGAAGCTTTACCAAGCCAAGGCAAGTGAAGACTTTTATTTTAAAGATATGGAGATTACTTTCAATTATTTAAAAAAGAACACATGGAATGAAACAGCTTTTCTCATTAATAAATCAGAAGCTAGACCACCCCAAAGTGGGTTTATTGGAACCCTAGAAGGTAATGACCCTTTATTCTTTTCAGAATATGCTGCAACGCTTTGGTCGGTATTAGATTATGATTTTGATGAGTTGCTTGATTTTATATCCAAGACAAAGATTAGAAAAGTAAATACAACCACTTCTCCAACACATATCTTGAACAGGATGCTATATGATATATCGAAAATGGATAGCTTTCAGTTTATAAAGGATAAAATTGAAGATGTCCAAGATAAGCTGGTAAAAGAAAAAAACAAAGATAAGTCCAGTGAGAAGCGTATCAATAGTTTTGTCAGTGAGTTAGAACAACTTGAAAAAAAATCAAAAAACAAAAATCTTATTGAACTGGAAAGAAAGGTAGAATTTTGTGTAAAAAAATTAGAAAAAGAATTTCATGGTACTACTTATTCAGAATCAGATGGTAAAATTAAGCTAACGAAGCTATATGTTGGTGCATTAAACTTAATGCTAAAAGAACTCAAAGAACAGCATATAGAAATAGATATTTTTTTAGGTAAAGGAGGGGGGCTTCAAGGTTTTTCTAAGACTGGGTTTAATGGTGTGAGAGATTTCCTAAATTCTCGTATGGGAAATAATAAAAAAACAACCCATACCCCCTATAACTTAACAAAATCTGATGGTCAGCTAGAAATACAATTAGATATTGATTTACCCAAAGCCAAAGAGCTAAAGCAACTAATTGATTGTGCCGGTGTATCTTCTTTCTATTTGGGGAAAAAAGGGTTGGCATATGTCTCAGAAATTCGAATATAGGATATTAATATGATGTTTTATCAAGAGCTAACATTATTGGAAAATTCTGATATTACGTGGTTTGTTCTTTGGAGTAAGGTTTACCAACAAGTTCATTTAGCCTTGGCCGAGAATTCAAAGAATGATCAAACCCAGTTAGGTATTTCATTTCCTGAATATAGAGATAATATTTTTTTGGGTGGAAAAATACGTGTATTTGCAACTACCGAACAAGAATTGGAACAATTAAATTTGGCAAAATGGCTGTCTAATTTGGCCGATTACGTCCATATTACCTCTATCCGTCCAGTGCCTAAAGACGTAACAACTTATGCAAGCTTTAAACGTTACCAACCCAAAAATGGCACAAATAAAGAAAGAATGGCAAGAAGGAGGGCAAAGCGTGAAGGTATAAGCTATGAAAAAGCGCTTGCCTATTATAAAGACTGGCAACCTAAAAAAATTAGAGAGCCATTTATTCGTTTAAAAAGCTTATCCAATGAACATGAATATCGTTTATTTATTAAAAAAGAGAATGCAGAGGCATTGATTAACGAAGGCTTTAGTAGCTATGGTTTAAGTAAAAAATCATCTGTTCCTGATTTTTAACCTTTATTTTTTCTGTTCTTTAACAAATTAGAAAAATCAATACGTTACATCACTGTGAAAAAATATTGGTAAAAAATTAAAAATTACCCATAAACCTTGATGTAACGTGTTTTTTTATGTAAAAATTCTAGTGACCTGCCGCATAGGCAGCTTAGAAAAAAAGGTGACTTGGATGGTTCAAAGATTTATGGTGACCTGCCGCATAGGCAGCTTAGAAATTCGATAACACCCATTTTAACCAATGACTTACGTGACCTGCCGCATAGGCAGCTTAGAAAACAAAGTCAAAGGCTTTATCTATTATCTGTCTGTGACCTGCCGCATAGGCAGCTTAGAAATGTACTTGTTGAGCTTTGGCTAGGCATTGCGAGTGACCTGCCGCATAGGCAGCTTAGAAAGTTAAGTACCGCATAAACGAATATATGTTCAAGTGACCTGCCGCATAGGCAGCTTAGAAAAGTTATTTCTTCAGCTTGTAATTGTGACGTAAGTGACCTGCCGCATAGGCAGCTTAGAAAATAATCCAGTTTCAGCAATAACCTCTCGCGACGTGACCTGCCGCATAGGCAGCTTAGAAACATGAGTTAAAAATGAAATCACCTTTTTACTTGTGACCTGCCGCATAGGCAGCTTAGAAAACAACAAATTAGCTTCATTTTTGCACTTTTTGGTGACCTGCCGCATAGGCAGCTTAGAAATAGAGTAATACCGTCATCTATAACAAGGTTTCGTGACCTGCCGCATAGGCAGCTTAGAAATTCTACACATTTTATGCAATATACACAATGGTGTGACCTGCCGCATAGGCAGCTTAGAAATCTGATTATAGCACGCTCTTTCATTTTTGAAAGTGACCTGCCGCATAGGCAGCTTAGAAATTTTTCTGGGCGTGATGAATTGGCTGAGGAATGTGACCTGCCGCATAGGCAGCTTAGAAAATAGTGAGATACCTAAATACGATAAATATACTGTGACCTGCCGCATAGGCAGCTTAGAAAAGATGTGATATACGTTATTGATTCTGTTGGAAGTGACCTGCCGCATAGGCAGCTTAGAAAAATCTTCAATCCCCGGCGTAAATCTTGCAATGGTGACCTGCCGCATAGGCAGCTTAGAAAAGTTTCCGCCATATATGACGCGCCATGTTTTGGTGACCTGCCGCATAGGCAGCTTAGAAAAGTATTTTTGTTGTTTTATCTAATTGTTCATCGTGACCTGCCGCATAGGCAGCTTAGAAAAATATATACCTATAATATCATTGATTGTTTCCGTGACCTGCCGCATAGGCAGCTTAGAAAAATCACACCTATTTGATATTGTAGTCATTGATGTGACCTGCCGCATAGGCAGCTTAGAAAAATGCTTCGGTTGCTTGTGTATAAATCTTGTCGTGACCTGCCGCATAGGCAGCTTAGAAAGCCCCTTGGGCTTATATATTCCATCTTGTGCAGTGACCTGCCGCATAGGCAGCTTAGAAACTTTTTTTTATCTGTCATTCCGATTACAAAGAGTGACCTGCCGCATAGGCAGCTTAGAAATAACGATTCGCATTAAGAATCCAGGCAAGTTGGTGACCTGCCGCATAGGCAGCTTAGAAATAAATTATCACCAGATGGTAAAGTTGTAACCTGTGACCTGCCGCATAGGCAGCTTAGAAAATTTTAAACCCTTTTTTATGGTATATAGGTTTGTGACCTGCCGCATAGGCAGCTTAGAAATTTTTTCTAAATCTTGAGCTTGTGTTTGTCTAGTGACCTGCCGCATAGGCAGCTTAGAAACTAAAATTAAATTAAAGTCCGCGCCATGGGAAGTGACCTGCCGCATAGGCAGTTTAGAATTTTTTAAGTATTTACCTGTTTTTTTATAGGCTTTAGAAAAATAAACCCCCAGCAAAAAACTTGGGCTTTTCAGTAAGTTGAAGGATGCTTTAGTATCTTTTTTATGCCTGAGTGTATTTAAGGGTAAAAAAATGCCTATAAGTAGGGGGGTGGCTTTAAGTGTATTGCAAAGCCTTCTCTTACTAAAACAGCGGTATTTACTATGCCTACTTATACCTTCATCTGTCTTGGTAGTTTTTGGTTATTTTTATCGAGATTTGTTCTAGGTAAGTAGTTATGCAGGTTGTCTTTTTAGCAATACATACACTGCGCCTGTGCCGCCGTCTTTTGGTTTGCAAGAGTGAAAGGCAAGCACTCTTTCGTGTTCACTTAGCCAGTGATTGACCTGAGTTTTTAATACGGGCTTTCTGTCTCCAGAACGATTTCCTTTGCCGTGTACGATGCGAATACAACAACCTTCAAACTGAACCGCTTCTTGTAAGTAGTAAACCAGAATCATTTTAGCTTGTTTGATATTCGCTCCATGAAGATCAAGCTCATCAGAGATACGATAATTTCCACTTCGCAGTTTTTTGAATACATTATTCTGTATGCCTTCTCTGCAAAAACTTAAAATGTCTTCTGTATCAACGTCTTCTACTTCAAGCTCATCTGAAAGGGGGTCATGGATGAATAATTCTTCGAGATTATCTTCTATTTGGCGTATTTTTGCCGTAGGTTTTTTGGCTTCATGGTAAACTTTGCTGTGAGAAAGTGGCTTTACACCTTGCATTGCTTCGCTGAAGTATTGTTGATCGTGTTTATCTTCCGCTTGTTGTTTGAGGTGCTTTTGTGTAGCCTCCTTTTCTTCCTGCTGTTTTGCAGTTAGTTGCTTTTTAATGGCTTTTAGTGTTTTTTTATTAAAATTAGACACGATGAGTAAGTGGTTACTTAGAAAGAGTTGTTATTGGTATTGAAGATTATCATTTTATGAGTGGTTTATGAAAATATTGTTGAGCAATGATGATGGCTTTATTGCGCCGGGGTTAAATTTACTGCGTGATAAACTTTCTGATATTGCTACAGTGCTGACAATTACGCCTGATAGGGATCGAAGTGGAGCAAGTAATTCATTGACGCTAGAATTTCCACTACGCCTGACGGAGCGTGGGGAAAACTTTTATAGTATTAACGGTACCCCTACCGATTGTGTGCATCTGGCATTAACGGGTCTTTATGATGGGGAAGAACCTGATATTGTGATTTCAGGAATAAACTCAGGCCCTAATATGGGTGATGATGTGATTTATTCAGGAACAGTGGCGGCTGCGATGGAAGGTCGTAATTTAGGCTTACCCTCTATTGCCGTGTCGATGGGTGGTTATAAGGCTCAACATTATGACTCCGCAACACAGACAGTTATTCAGTTATTAAAAGATATGCCCTCTTTAAGATTGAATGATTCGGATAATAGCGCCAGTATACTCAATGTAAATGTACCGGATTTACCGTGGGAAGAAATTAAAGGGTTTAAGGTAACACGCCTTGGCAAACGTCATAAAGCAGAGCCTGTGGTCAAAACCGAAGATCCACGAGGACGGGAAATTTTCTGGATAGGGCCAGTGGGTGAAGAAGCGGATGCGGGTGAGGGAACGGACTTTCATGCCGTACAGCAAGGCTATATTTCAGTCACCCCTTTGCATATAGATTTAACTCGTTATTCTGCTATTGATGATATGCAAAAATGGCTCCAAAGTGGGGGGGTGGCAAAATCAATCGTTTAGATATTCAAGGGGTTGGTATGACCTCCCAGCGTACGCGTGATCGATTGATTGATCGACTGCAAGAGAAGGGTATCAATAATCCTGATGTCTTACGTGTGATGCGTCTTGTGCCTAGGCATTTATTTGTTGATGAGGCAATGGCAAGCCGTTCTTATGAGGATGCGTCGTTTCCTATTGGTCACGGGCAGACTATATCTCAGCCATATATTGTTGCGCGTATGACAGAATTAATTATGCAGTCTGAATCTTTAGATAATGTCTTGGAAGTCGGCACGGGTTCGGGCTATCAAGCCGCTGTTTTGGGTGGTTTGGTAAAAAATTTACATACTGTTGAGGTAGTGACGGAACTTCATCGTAATGCAAGAGACTTACTCTATAAATTGGGGTATAGGAATATCCGTACACATTTGGGGGATGGTAGCTGGGGATGGAAAGAGGCAGCACCTTATGATGCAATTATGGTAACAGCGGCACCTGATGAGATTCCTTCTGCACTAATACAGCAGTTAAAAATAGGGGGGCGCATGATTATTCCTGTTGGCGCACAAAATAGTGAACAAAAATTGCAGGTAGTGACCCGTAATACAGAGGCAAACTATTCCGTTGAAAATTATGAGTCGGTTCTTTTTGTACCGTTGGTTAGCGGGTAACACTGGGCAATTAGCGCTATTTTAGGGCTAATTTTAATAAATATTACAAAAAATTAAAAAAATCCTTTAAAATGAACCTGTTTTCGAATATATATAACAAAGTAATTGAATATTCGCGGCATAAATACGCGAAACATTATTTGGGGGTAGTGAGCTTTTTAGAATCAGCATTATTGCCATTACCTCCTCCAGATATAATGCTAATTCCCATGACACTTGCAAAACCAGTGGAATGGTGGCGTTTGGCATTGTGGACGACATTAACATCGGTACTTGGTGGAATAGCTGGCTATTTACTCGGTACATGGGCTTATGAGTGGTTGGGACCGCTCATTGAAAATTGGGGTTATGGGCATAAGTTTGAGCAGGTTAAAGACTTGTTCAATCGTTGGGGCATTTGGGCAATTCTTGTCGCGGGCTTCTCGCCGATACCTTATAAACTTTTTACAATTAGTGCAGGGCTTTTGTCGATGGCATTTTTACCTTTTGTGATTGCATCTGTAATCGGGAGAGGGGCGCGATTCTTTTTAGTTTCGTTGCTAGTTGCTAAAGCAGGACCCCGCATGGAACCGCTTATTGTTAAATATATTGAGTGGTTGGGCTGGCTAACGGTAGTGTTATTTGTGCTGATTGTGGGAATCTATCAATTAAAATAGAAAATCGAAGGTATTTTATATGGACAGTAAAATGAAACTAGTTGCAGTTGCTTCACTGGTTGCCGTAATGGCGTCGGGCTGTAGTAGTTATAGAGGCGCATCTCAAGTTGGGTATGAATCAGGATCTAATGGTGGGTATTCAACCTCTGGTGATAGCCGTGGTTATGGGCAACGTACGCGTGCTAATCAGGTAGTTGGCGGTGGTCAGGTACGTGGTCAGTCACAGCGCAGCAATAATTCTGCCACATGTGCTCCGTGTGGTACTCCACCTAAGGCACCTGCTACTTACACATACAAGCCGGCTAAGCCAGCGGCTCCAGCACGGGCCGTTCAGCCAAGAGCGCAAACATCAAGACATAATCAGCAGTATTATGTTGATAAGTGGAATCGTGAACAAAATCAGGCGCGTGCAAGGGCGCCAAAGCCTGTGGTACAGCAGCCTCAGGGAAATACGAACTATGCCGGCTATGGCGATAATTCAAATACACAGTATTACGATTATAGTTCTGCATCAGGTAATACGCCTGCAGCTAATACCAATGTAACCGCTAGCAATAAAAGTATTTATACGGGTAGCTATCAGCAAAAGACGTATAAGCCGTACGAACCAACAACCTACTCTGGTGGAAGTGCAGCTAAAACCAGTACAGCAGGGTCATCAACAAGTACAGGTGGAAGTACTTATATTGTGAAGAAAGGTGATACTGTGTTTGAAATTATGCGTCAAACAGGTGTGTACTGGAAAGATATTATTAGTCTCAATAACTTACAGCCTCCTTACAGCATTAGTCCTGGCCAGACAATTCGTTTGAAGTAATTAACGAATACACAGACAATAAAAAGCCCTCTTTATGAGGGTTTTTTATTGATTGGGATTGTTTGCTTCGCTATTTTTTTTCGTATCCTTTTTCTTCGTTTTTCCATAAACAGGAGGATTAATATGAAAATCCAGATCATCGTAAGTGATAATGCCTACATATTTATCAACAATCTCTCCTTTGGGATTTACTATATAGCTTGTGGGAATGCCCATAATAATACCAAATGACAGCATGGTACTTTCCTGCATGGGAATCAGTGAATAACTGATATTCAGCTCTTTTTTAAATGCCAAAATATCATCAATTTTACTGCCACCCGCATCCATTCCTAACACAATAAAATTCTCCTTATTGTCTTGAGCGAAGCGTTCAATGTCAGGAATTTCGGCATGACAAGGAGGGCAATAAGTCGCCCAATAATTCACGAGCACCCATTTTCCTCGGTAATCACTGAACTGGTGGCTTTTGCCTTCAATATCTTTAAAGGAGAAGTCTTCAACTTTTTCTAGTGCGTGAGTAAAAGAGAAAGGAAGGATGTTAAGAATGGCCCATAAGGCGAGTTGTTTTTTCATAGTGTAGAATCCTTACTTATTTTTCTTTTAAATTCAAGTAATAAGCACTTTATCATGGAGAAATGCACCCCCCTACTTATAAGCCCTTTTTTGTAAGGCAGCTTTTGATTATTATGAACGAAAGCATAATAATCCATTGGTGTTTAGGGTGGGCTTGGATACACTAGGTTGCTTAAATTTAGTGGCAAAAACTTTGGATGAACTGGGAGGGTGTAAATAGGCTAAAAGCAGCCCGTGTTTTCTTTTTCATCTCATGCAACATTTTAAGAAATAATTAAAGAGGATACTATGTCAGATTCAATTACAATTTATCATAATGCTCGATGCTCTAAATCGCGTGCTGCTATGGCGTTACTTAGTGACAAAGGTCTTGATATAAATGTGGTTAAATACTTGGATACACCCCCTGATCGTGCTGAGCTTTCTGAGGTTTTGGACATGCTTGGTATAGAGCCACGTGAATTAATGCGTAAAGGTGAACAGGCATATAAAGACAATCACCTTGATGATGAAAGCCTAAGTAGAGACCAGCTAATCGATGCGATGGTGAATAATCCAATTTTGATTGAGCGTCCTATTGTGATTAAGGATGGTAAAGCGGCCATTGGTCGCCCAATAGAAAATATTATTGATATTCTTTAATTCTCTTTTTAAATAGTAACCAAAGGCAGCAATGAAGCAGATTTTAGTTTTATATTATTCACGTAACGGTGCAACCGCTGAAATGGCACGACTAGTTGCACGTGGTGCAGAAGGCGTCGATGGGGTTGAGTCGGTACTACGAACCGTTCCAGAGGTTTCAGAAGTCTGTGAGGCGACTGAAGCAAAAGTACCTGACTCAGGTGCGCCCTATGTAACATTGGATGAGTTAAAAGCCTGTGATGGGCTCGCATTGGGTAGCCCCACACGTTTTGGCAATATGGCAGCACCATTAAAATATTTTTTAGAGAAAACCAGTGGACACTGGCTGTCTGGTTCTTTAGTCGGGAAGCCCGCAGGTGTGTTTACCTCAACATCCAGCATTCATGGTGGGCAGGAATCAACCTTGTTGAGTATGATGATTCCTCTACTGCATCATGGCATGTTAATCAGTGGCTTGCCCTATACAGAATCGGAGCTTTTGACGACAACCACAGGTGGTACGCCATATGGACCTTCTCACCTTGCTGGAACAAATAGCAATTTGCCTTTAAGCGACGAAGAGAAAGCGTTGTGTATGGCGCTGGGTAAGCGCTTGGCTAAACTAGCTACGGTGTTATAGCGATGAAAATTTTATTCACTTTATTTACTCTGGTAGCCTAACGATTATGGATATTACTGTTTTCTACCGTGTGTTAGCAGGCGTCGGTATAACGGGGTTGGTTATTTTGATTGTGTTATGGAACGGCTGGCTGTCTCCTGTACAAGAGTTTCCGCGCTCTATTGAAATTATCGTTTTTGTTGCTCCATTATTATTTTTTGTGCGTGGAGTGTTACGGGGTAATCGGGACACTTTTATTATCGTCATGTTGGTTTCGTTTATTTATATATTAATCGGAGTCTGGTTTATGTACTCCGCAGAAGAGAAAGTGTACGGTTATTGGATGCTAGGATTGAGTCTGTGTCTATTCTTTGGCAGTTTGTTAAATGTTTGGGTATTAGATAAACGGAATAAATTGTTAAATAGTGAATGAATCCACACCCCCCTACTTATAGGCCGTTTTTTAAAATCAAATAAATAGTCAGTTACATCAACAAGCCATATACTTTGGCTTTTTTGTAATGTCGTGATTTTAAGGTCATGGCTAAAATCGTAAACTGATTTTTAAATGCGTCAAACACAGTATATACAGCTTTCAGCATTCTACTTTTTTTATTTTGCGGCTCTAGGGGCTTTTGTACCTTACTGGTCACTCTATCTTAAATCTCTAGATTTTAGTGCCCAAGAGATTGGTGAACTACTTGCTGTTTTTATGGCAAGTAAAGTGGTGTCTCCGTATTTATTAAGTTGGATATCAGATCATATAGAGAAACGTCTGATTATTATTCAAGGCTCCATGATTCTCGCTGTTATTATCTTTGCAGGGGTTATTCCATTCCAGAGTTATTGGTGGTTTGCTTTAGTCATGGCAGGTTTTGGTATTTTTTGGAATGCAACACTTCCATTGTATGAAGCACTGATGCTTAGTCATCTTGGACAGGATACGAACCGTTATAGCAGTATAAGGCTTTGGGGGTCTGTTGGATTTATTGTGGTGGTATTGGTATTACCGACGGTGATTGAGGGAAGCAATATTTCTCACTTGCCATTTGTCATACTGACACTGCTCATAATCAATACGGTTACAACGTTTCTCGTTGATGATAGAACGTCACAGCATGGCCAGCAAGGTAGTCAGATACACATTATTGAAACCTTAAAAAATCCAATGGTTATTGCCTTATTATTAGCCTGCTTTTTTCAGTCTTTAAGTCACGGAGCCTATTATACCTTTTTCTCCATTTATTTAGAGGATCATGGTTATTCACGTAGCTTTTCTGGGAAAATGTGGGCTCTGGGTGTATTAGCAGAGGTTGGGCTGTTTATTGCAATGAGGCACTTGCTTAGTAAGTTTAGTGTCTATCTGCTATTTGCTAACGCTTTACTAATTACTGTTGTGAGATGGGTGATATTGGCGCTATGGGTAGATAGTTTTATTTTGTTATTTATCTCTCAATTATTGCATGCAGCGAGTTTTGGTTTGTTTCATGCATGCGCTATTTATCTTATTCATCATTTATTTCCCGGACGACTTCAGGGTCGTGGCCAAGCACTTTATGCTGGAATGAGTTTTGGTTTAGGGGGAGCCCTCGGGCATTTGCTGAGTGGTTATGCATGGGATGCGGTGGGGTCTACTTGGACATTTTTATCATCTGCAATTATTGCTTTAATTGGTGCTATTATAGCCAGCAAATATATTACTCAAGAGCGCTTGCCTGCGTATGCCGATAAAACATAAGCCTTATAATATTGAGTTGATACGTCGTGAGATAGATGCCGATATATCTGGCACTATTCATTATTTAAAAGAGGTGGCTTCTACTAATATTTGGTTAAAGGAAAATGGCCAATGTGGGGATGTATGTATCACTGAGAAGCAATTCAATGGCCGTGGCAGACGGGGTAATAATTGGGTTTCTCCAGATAATGGAAATATTTACTTATCTTTTTATTTTTGCCTCGTTGGTGAGATACAACACCGGTCTTTATTAGGTTTGGTGACAGGAATTGCTGTGGCAGAAGCACTTAGCGATATTGGTTTAAAAGGGCATGGGATTAAGTGGCCTAATGATATTTACTGGCAGGGGAAAAAAATGGGTGGCATTTTGATAGAGACATCAAATTACTCTGATCAGTTTATCATTGGAATTGGTCTAAATACCTCTTTGGCAGGGATTGAAACAGATAATATTAATCAGGGCATCACTTCAGTAAAAGAAGCAATGCTAGGTAAGGATTTCTCACGTGATGTACTGTTAATCAGTATGATTCGGCGATTATCTATTCACCTTAAAGGCTTTACGACAATGGATTTTCAGTTTTTTAAGAAAAAATGGGGGGAATGGGATATTTTGCAAGGAGAGTGTGTAAAATTCGAGCATCAGGGGAATGTTGTCTCAGGTAAGGTTGACGGTATTGATCAGTATGGGAGGCTAGGTATTTTACATGAATCGGGCGAAACCCTGTTTTATTCTTCTGCTGATATTAGACTTGATAAAAAATCTCTTAAACAGTTTACATAAGCACTTAATCAAAGGCTCAACTAATTAATGAAAACACTGTTAATTGATGCGGGTAATTCCCAGCTAAAATGGGCTACTTTAAATGACGATGATGTGCTGTCTGAACAGTATGCCTTGTCTCATCAATATGAATTACCTATAGAGATTTTTGAAAAAATTCTGACTTCTAATAAAGATGTTCAGGCTATTATTATGGTTTCAGTATTGGGCAGTACTTTTTCTCGTGTAGCTAAAAAAATTGCGGTAGCACAGCAAATAAAATTTATTGAGGTTACTTCTGAAAAAGAATGGAATGGTATAAAAAATGGGTATGATGACCCAACTAAATTAGGTGCAGATAGATTTGTAGGAATTATTTCTGCTTATCACCTGTACGATAGTGTATCGAATGATAATAACGCGTGTATTGTTATTGATTCAGGAACGGCAACCACGATAGATGCGGTTGATAAAGGGGGTAATCATCTAGGTGGTGTTATTCTTCCGGGTTTACAGTTGTGCTCTGAAAGTTTATTAGAAAACACAGAGCTTCTTGGGTTGTGGGGGAATGAATCACATGAATTTACTCCAAAATGTTTTTCTACAGAAACCACGCAAGCAATCGCCAGTGGTTGTTTATTAGGTCATGCTGGTGCTATTGAGCACATTTGCAACGGAATGGAAAAAGAGCTACTCAAGCAATCCCGTGAGGCTACTAAAGACAGTAATTTTAACGTTAAAAGAGTTATTAGCGGAGGATCAGCAAAAAGCGTGTTGCCTTATATGGAGGGCGAGTATGATTTGCAACCAAACCTTCTTATGCTTGGACTTAGGCTTATTAAGGAAGATCTATTAAATAATGTCTAATTCTTTTCTTAAAAATACGATTGTCCTGTTGCTAGGGTTAAATGCTTTTTATTTGATATGGACGCTAACGATGGGGAAAAATAATACGGCGTCCCCCGTTTTAGAAGAAACAGGTGTTCCGAGTTTGACGCTCTTGCCTATTCAAAATAGTGATATTTATCAGAGTGGGCGCTCTGCACAACAAAGTAGTTGTTATACATTTGGCCCTTTTAATAGTAAAAAAACCGCAGAAATAATAGCTAAAAATATTAATAATTTTGGTTTAGCAACAAAACTGCGAAAGCAAAAAACAATGCAAACGCTTAACTTTTTGGTTTATCTGGAGCCTCTTGCTAGTCGCTCTGAGGCTATCAAGGTTATTAATGATATTAGAGAACAAGAGGTTACTGACTACAAAATTATTGAGTCGGGACCTTATAAAAATGCAATAGCATTGGGATCTTTCAATTCACTGAATGAAGCACGCAGACATTCTGAATATATACGCTTTCTTGGTTATGATGCAAAATATACAACACAGAAAAAACAAAAAGAAATGTACTGGATAGATTATGATGAGCCGTTTGGAAGTAATGCTCCTGTAATTGACTGGGCAAACAGTATTGACCCAAGGAATAACGCACAAAAAATACCTAAAGCTTGTACTTATTGATAAGAGAAGTCAGTCATTAAATAAAAATAGTTATGAGATAAATGACAGGCATAAAAAAGGGGTGCCTACCAAGATACCGAAAAGTGAACATTGACCTTGAACCAGTTAGGTTCAAGTGGGAGTCTTGAAAAGTTTATTAGGCTTACCGCCGTAGCAGTCATGCTCACAAAACCTTCGCTAACCCCCGGAGTTTGTAATTAGGCTCAAGGGACTACCCGTACACTTTCCGAGTACCACAGAGGACACCCGTAAGGGAATTATAATATAAATAAGAAAATTTGTTAAGAAATTTTGGATTGATGCGATGAAGTGTCATATTTTTTCAATTTGACCCCAAATAAAGCGATAAATATGCGTCACTCCGTGTTTTTTAAATAATTAGTTGTATCAGAGGGCTAGTAAATTATAAAAATAATAGTTAATTTAACTTGTAAGTTTCTTTTTTGTTCGCTATAAAGAGTAGCTAGAAACAAAGGGAGAACGATATGTTGACATCTAAACAATCATTGGTTTTGAATACCATTCAGGAAATGGCTCAGGAAATGGGCTATTTGCCCACATTGGAAGAGATTGGGCAGCATATTGGAATTGGTCGTAGTACTATTCATAAGCATATTCGTACATTAATTAATAATAATTACCTGCAAGAAGCAGAGGGTAAGGCAGCTTATCAATTAGTAGAACCTTTTGAAGAAAAAGGGAGTCTTCCTTACATGGGAAGGATTGCGGCAGGTTTTCCTATTGAGGCAATACCAGATCAGCAAAATATTAATCTTGCTCAACTTTTTTGTGGGCCTGGGCGATATGTACTAAAAATAGCGGGTGATTCCATGATAGAAGCAGGTATCTGGGATGAAGACTACGTTGTTATTCAGAAAAAAAATTCAGCAAGGGAGGGGGAGATTGTTGTTGCTCTAGTGGATCGTTATGAGGCGACATTAAAATATTATTACCCGAAAGATACAGGGGTGGTAGAACTGAGGCCAGCCAATAGTCAGTTACAATCTATGTTTTATCCTGCTGATCAAGTGGAAATACAAGGGGTTATGATTGGTGTATTTCGTAGTTACTAAATGCATTGTGTTATTAAAATAATGAGGTAAAAAATATTCCTCTCTCGCTTTTAAGTGATTTTAGAATTATCTGTAAAATATTCTGTTAGAATATGGCTAACAATAATTCTCGAGTTCAGGAAGAGCCATGAATAAGCACAATACCTTATCCCCTATGTTTTGTGGTGCGCTTTTAATTGCTAGCGGACTTACTCTTAGTTCTAGCGCTATTGCAAAACAAACAGCGTTGCTCGATGCAAATGGGCAGCCATTGTCTGATGAAGTGCTAATGTTATTAAGTTCTGGGTCGGGAGCATTAAAATCAACTAAGTCATCAAAAAACGTCAAAAAGATAATAAAAAACAAAGATACTAAAATACTTTCCAAAAAAACAAAAAGAAATACACCACCTTCAAATCCTGTTTTTGAAATGGAGCTATTAGAGGCTCTTAAGGCGGGAAAAACTCAGCGTGCAAAGCAACTTCTTAGGGTGGGAACATCACCAACCTATAAAAATTTGAAGGGCGAAACTCCTTTAGGTATAGCCGTATCTAGAGGTTGGGCCTCTATGGTTATTAAGCTTATTGAAAGTGGTGCCGATGTTAATGAAAAAGGGGCAAGAGGGGTTACTCTTATTCATATCGCAAGTGCAAATGGCCTTATTGATGTAGCAAAAGTGCTAGTTAAGCATGGTCTTAATCCGGGGCAAAAAACAGATAAAAACTGGACTCCTTTGCATGTTGCTGCACGTTATGGTCATTGGCAACTAGTCCAGTATTTTTTGTCAGTAGGTGTGGACCCAAATATTAGAAATTCAGACGGTCAAACGGCTCTTGGTCTTGCTCGTCATCTAAAGCATCAGGGTATTATAAAAATATTATCTGGCGTTACGACAGTTAGATCGTTGGATTTTTCTACAGTGAATAAGAAGAAAAGCAAAAAGAAAAATAGGAAGAAACGAAAAAAAAGACGTAGATCTAAGCGTAACTAACTGAAGATTAAAGAGTAAGCCAATGGCAAATCTCCTCAATAGGTTGGTAAGTATGACTGAGTGAAATAACGGGATAATTAATTTTTTCTGATAAGTCATTATAATTATTCATCAAATGATTATCAGGGGTGTGTTCGCCTATACTGTTTAACACAACACCTAGTAATGTTAATCCTGTTTTGTTAATTGCTTCAATGCTGAGTAAAGTGTGATTAATACAGCCCAGTCTATCTGCCACAATCAGAACGATGGGTAACTTAAGTGCCCTTGCTAAATCAGCATTTAAACCATCTGAGCAAATTGGAGAGTAGAATCCTCCTGCACCTTCAACGTATAAAAAATTATTTTTAGCATCAAAGTTCTCCGTGCATTGCATGGATAATTGTTTAATTGTAATAAGTTTATTTTCAATTTTAGCGGCACGATCTGGAGAAATTGCTGCTAAAAGTTGATTCGGGCAGATACTATTTAACTTTTCCACCTTGTTTGCAGCATGAGCCAGTTTCCATGCGTCACTCTGTGTAATATCTGTTGGCCAACCAGATTCTATTGGTTTTCTTGGCTCGACAGAAACCCCTTCTTTTATCAGCTGTTGAATAATTTTTTGTCCTACCCAAGTCTTGCCAACGTTGGTATCAGTACCTGTTACAAAAACACCATTCATTTCATCTTTTTTCCTAACTTGCCTTTATTAGCACTGTAAAGCATTTCAGTTGCTTTGCCTATTGTGCATCAGATATTGGAATTTCCCTATATATTCTGCGGTCACTTCTTTTACTTTATTAGAGAAAGCTTTGCAAAACCACCTGCGCGAGCCAATTTTTGCGTTGCGCAGCGCTCGAAATGCTCATTGACTCCGTGTAAACTCCACTTTCTGTACGCCGTGCGCCTTGAAATTGACACGCTCGGTAGCTTTATCAAAGCCTTCTATTTATGTCACTCCTCCTTATTGTTGTTTTTAAATAAGTTTTGTTTGAAATGAGGATAATATCTCACGGGTTTAATATTGTATTGATTGAATAAAGGGAAATAATCAAAGTTATTAGCAATACAAGCATTCTAATTAATATAAAATGCAGGTGTTGGAAAACAATTTAATAATTGCAGTAATGGGCGTGTTTGCTCATATTGGCAAAGCTCTCAATAAAATTAAATAGATTCAGAAAAGGTAAAAATATGCAAAATCCAGACATACAAGCTGTTAAAGATTATTTACTTGGGTTGCAGGATACTATTTGTAATCAACTTTCTGAGGAGGATGGTCAGGGGAATTTTGAAGAAGATTTATGGACTCGTGCTGTAAAGCCCGACTCTCCAGATCTGCATGGGGGAGGCAGAACAAGGTTGCTTGTTGATGGTGCAGTTATTGAGCAAGGGGGGGTTAATTTCTCTGATGTCAAGGGCGATAAAATGCCTGCTTCTGCAACCGCTCATAGATCCGAGTTAGCAGGAAGAAAATTTCAGGCAATGGGGGTTTCGTTAGTTATTCATCCCAAAAATCCTTTTGTTCCTACTTCTCATGCCAATGTACGTTTTTTTATTGCAGAAAAAGAAGGTGAGGCTCCGATTTGGTGGTTTGGAGGAGGCTATGATCTCACACCATATTATGGCTTTGATGAAGACTGTAGAACTTGGCACCAAACAGCAAAAGAAGCATGCGAACCGTTCGGAAAAGATGTTTATGATGAATATAAGAAGTGGTGTGATGATTATTTTTATTTAAAGCACCGTGATGAACAGCGCGGTATTGGAGGCTTATTTTTTGATGATTTAAATAAGTGGGGCTTTGATAAATCTTTTGATTTTATAAAGGCAGTAGGAGACAGTTATATTACTGCTTACAGACCCATTGTCTCTCGTAGAAAAAACTTAGAATATGGAGAAAGAGAGAGAGACTTTCAGCTTTATAGGCGTGGTAGGTATGTTGAATATAATCTAGTTTACGATAGAGGAACACTGTTCGGTTTACAGTCGGGTGGACGTACTGAGTCTATTTTGATGTCGATGCCACCACTAGTGAAATGGAAATATAATTGGCAGCCAGAAGAAAACTCACAAGAAGCAGCACTATATAATCACTTTCTTAAGCCTAGAGATTGGATTAATTACTAATGTTAGTCTTTTGTGCTTTAAAAATTGTCAGTGCTTTACTTGCATTAATCAATCCTTCACCAAATTCTTCGTCTCTTCCGGGTTTGCCTAAATCCACAGCTGTTTGAGTTAGTACTGACTGAAGATTGCTGTTACCTTTCTGAGAAAGTAATAGCGCAGCAATGCCGCTAACATGAGCAGAGGAGATTGAAGTGCCCGTTGCTAGTTTATATTTACCGTCTGGTGCAATCGTGAGTATATTTACTCCTGGGGCTGAGTAATCAATGAAACGCCCTTTGTCGGCCATATTAAAGAGTTTTTTATTCTCATCGATTGCGGTCGCACCAATTACTCCTGGAATAAGGGCGGGATAAATAGTACTACCCCAGTTCCCACCATTTCCAGCTGCGGCGACAACGACAATCCCTTTTGAGACTGCTTTTCTGACTACTTTTTCTACAATGGCATCTTTACCACCTGTGAAGCTCAAATTGATGATATCTACATCATGTTGAATACAGATATCAATCGCTTTTGCTACATCAGCTGAAGATCCTTTTAATACTGAAGGATGATTTTTCTCAGCCTTAAAGGCACCAATAGAATAGAGTTTTGCTTTAGGTGCGATGCCTATATATGGATTTTGACTAACTAAAACACCTGCAATAGATGTTCCATGAAGCAATGCTTCTTTATTGTTTGCATCAACTTTAAATAAGTCTTTTGTTTCAATATGAGCATCAGATAAAGAAGGGTGGAAGATATCAATTGGAGTATCAACCATGCATATAGTTACTCCTTTGCCTTTGGTTGTTTTATGAACAAAGCTAACACCTGTTTCATACATTGAGTAGGCATTTTTATATGATGCGGAGGCTGTTTTAAAAATATTGTTCGTCTCAGCATTTACACTTTTTTCTTTCTTGCTGATAGAGATACTGAGATCTAAAGGGTCTTGGCCATTTGTTTTGGCAATAAGCATCCCTGTTTTTATAGATGAAAGGATGGTGCTGTTTTCAGGTTTTAAATTATATTTTTGTGTTATGTTTTTAACCTTTGACATATTGTCAGTTGAATACAGCAGCACAACTTCGTCTTTAATATAGTTTGATCTTCTGGATACTTTTATTTCTTCTGGTTCATAAACAAAATCAAAGTATAGAGGCTCGACATCTTTTTCAGTCAAAGTATATTCAGCAGCTTGTACTGTGCTCAGTAAAAAGCTGCATATAGCGACACTACTTAAAACAGGTAGTTTAATAGGCTTCACCGGCAAACCATATCAATTCTTTATTAGCAGAAAGAGAGGATAATATGTCTTTCACTTCAGTTTTACTCAACTTTTTATTAAAGCTAATTTGATATATACCTTCCTTATCTGGCACAGACTCAACTTTCTTAAGCTTTCCCTTGAGTAAAGGATGTGACTGAAGTGAATCTATTGAGCCACTGGTCCCTATCAGTAAAACTGTTGTTAATTGCTCATTGATAATATTTGCAGTCTTTGCGGTCGCAGGTGTGAACTCACTCTTTTCTGTAAATAAAGGAGCAACAAAAGCCATGAGTGCAGCGAGAGAAACAACTAGTAACGAAACGCTAGCAAAACGGGCATATTCAGTGGTACTAAATGATGTTGGTATCCATGATGATATTATATTTTTAAACTTATCAATGAGGTTTGTGTTACTTGCTGTTGGGGTATCAGCAGGTAGATTATCAATTTGCTTGAAAATATTTTCTAGCCTAGATTCTGGTGGGGCGAGTGTTGATAAACCGATTAACGATTTATCCTCTGTCACTAGATTAAAAACATTACGCTCTTCCTCTACCATGGACTCAAGAGCACTATTATTCTTTAGCTCCTCTGTAAAGTAAGTATATTCTTCAGGTGAAAGCTTTCCGGTTACAAACCAAGGTAGTAACTCTAGTGCTTTTTCTGGAATTTCATTATTCTTAGTATCAGTATTCATTGCTATTATTTAAAAGATCTGTATTTGATAGAAGTGTTTTCAGGTGTTTTCTTGCATAGAACATTCGAGTTTTTACGGTATTTTCAGAAATATTTAACATCACTGAAATATCTTTAATAGAAAGCTCACGATAGTAAACTAACTCTATAACTTCTCTATGTTTCTTGCTGAGTTTGGCTAAGTTATCGATTATTTTTTGGTCTCTTTCTGAAATAATTACTTCTTGTTCAGGTAATAGATCTGTGTCCTCTATATTTAATTGCTCAAAATTATCATCCTGCAGTAGCTCCTTGTTCTTCCTTAGATAACCGATCATCCTAAAGCGTGCGATCGAGTGCATCCAGGTTGATGGCTGTGAAAGTCCAGAAAAACTACCTGCTGATTTCCACACTTCTATGAGTGCTTCATCGGCAATATCTGTAGCTAATGCAACATCATATTTCAACATACGACTACAAAATTTAACAAGCCTTGGTTGATAGCTTATATATAGCTCTGTAAATGCATCACGATCACCTTCAGATATTCTTTTTAACAACTCGGTATCACGTTTTGTTTTTTCTTCAACTGATTGCTTATTGTTCTTCACAACTGCGTCCACTGATTCTGTAGTTTTAACCAAATAAAATGTTCAAAATAAATCATTCTATCTAAATTTAATAAAAAAATGACAATTTAACACAAATAAATGAACCTTTATGTAATGAATTGCATACAGAGTACGTGTGAGGCGGATAAGTTGGACTTGATCAAAGGGGATTTTAGACCAACCACATTTACGAGCAAAATCTAGCGGTTTGCTCTGTGCCGGCTCCCTCGCAACTTTGGGCGGACTTTATGTCCGCCTTTTTTTTGCTTATTTCTAATTGCTGACATCGTTTTTAGCATACAATGACATTTTCATAATTTAATTACTTTTTAGCTATGCAAAAACAAATCAGTTTAGGGGTTGTTATGGACCCGATTCAATCAATAAATATAAAAAAAGATAGTTCTTTTGCGATGATGCTTGAGGCGCAGCGAAGAGGTTACTCTGTCTATTATATGACTCAGAAAGACTTATATGTTAGAGATGGTATTGCTTTTGCTACTATGTCAAAGGTTAAGGTTACTGATAATTCTGAGTCTTGGTACGAACTTGAAGGGTCCGATGAAAAACCGTTGCATGAGCTCTCTTGCATAATAATGAGAAAAGATCCTCCGTTTGATATGGAGTATATTTATTCCACCTATATTCTAGAACTGGCTGAGCAAAAAGGCTGTCTCATTGTTAATAAGCCTTCTAGTATCCGTACAGCTAATGAAAAATTATTTACAGCATGGTTTCCTGAATATGCTCCTGAAACACTGGTTACAAGAGATATGGAGCGTATTAAGGCATTTCATGAAGAACTTAAGCGAATTGTTGTTAAGCCTCTTGATGGTATGGGAGGCTCAATGGTTTTTCAAATTCAGGAAGGTGATGCGAATAGAAGCGTCATCCTGGAGACAATTACTAACAATGGTACTCAGACAGTGATGGCACAGCGTTTTTTGCCAGAATTTAAAAATGGGGATAAAAGAATATTAGTTATTAATGGCAAGCCTTTCCCTCATGGTTTAGCCAGAATCCCTGCAAAGGGTGAAAGCAGAGGTAATTTAGCCGCAGGTGCAAGTTATGAAGGTATAGATATCACACAAAGAGAAATTGAAATTTGTCATGCTATTGGTCCCAAACTTAAAGAAATGGGGCTTATGTTCGTTGGGCTTGATGTGATTGGTGACTGCGTTACAGAAATCAATGTTACGAGCCCTACCTGTATTCGTGAATTAGATACAATATATTCGGCTAATATTGCTGGTTTATTTATGGATGAAATTGAAGAGAGTTTACAATGAAGGCTAGAGTTAAATGGCTCGACAATATGAGTTTTGTAGGAGAATCGGGGAGTGGTCATTCAGTAGTAATGGACGGCCCCCCTGATCATGGTGGGAGAAACCTTGGTGTACGTCCAATGGAGATGCTTCTTTTGGGCTTGGGTGGTTGTGCTTCTTTTGATGTTGTTTCAATGTTAAAAAAGAGTAAACAGGATGTAATTAATTGTGAGGTTAAAATAACAGCAGAACGTGCTGATACCGAGCCCAAGGTTTTTACAAATATTCATTTGCACTTTATTATTTCTGGGAGGGATATATCAGAAAAGAAAGTGATGAGGGCTATTGAGCTTTCAGCAAATAAATATTGTTCGGCTTCTATTATGCTTGGGGAAACCGCCAAGATTACACACGATTATGAAATACTATGAGAGCATGTGCTCACATAAGGACCCCATTATAAGGGAGTAATAGTTTCCGGCTATCGATTATAGTTGTTGAAAGGTGTTATTTAGAATAGTATCCGCTCGGGTATTTTAATTCACAATCTGACTATAAAAATAATAAAGCTCATAAATAAAGGTCAGGCATATCAAAGGGGTAATAATGAAGCGTTTGAAGATCGTTTCTATGGGGTTGATTGTAATAAGTTTATTCTGTATTCAAGGAACAAGCTTTGCTGATAATTCTAAAAAGAACACCAATGTTGATTTAAACCATGCATATAGGTTATTGCTTAAAGGCAACTTAACACCTAAGTCTAATCGAGTTTCGGTTGCAGGGAAAAATAGGCCTCACAAATATAAGGCACTTCAAGTTGCAAAAAAGCAAATAAATAAACGCTATAAGTGGGGGGGTGACAGTCCTGAAAAGGGATTTGATTGTAGTGGACTTATTCAATACGCTTACAAAACAATAAAAGTAAATATTCCAAGAACCGCAGCAGCTCAATATAGACATGCAAAAAGAATCGCTTTTAAACATCTTGAGGTTGGAGATTTGGTTTTTTTTCATACAAGAAGAACACGCGCCAAAGTAAATCATGTTGGCATCTATCTTGGTAAAAATAAATTTATTCATGCCCCAAGAAGAGGCACGAATGTATCTGTTGCCAGTTTTAATAGTTACTGGCGCAAGAAATTTGTAGGTGCCGGGCGCGTTTAGATAATCAATCTGTTGTTGGTGTTTCAGTAACAGGAGCTACAATTTTTTTAGCTGCGTGTGCAGCTTCCTGATTTATTTCTTCGATAACAGAATCAGTACTTTCTTCTTTAGGCGAAGTGGTAGCAGGGGTGTCTTTAGTTGGTGTCACTTCCTCTACTTTTATTTTTGGTTCTGTGTTTTGATCAGGTGCTATTTTCACCTCTTCTTGTTGTACAGCTTCTTTTTCTTTTGCCTCTGTAGTTTCAACAGTTGCTGGCTCTGGAGTCTCTGTAGTTTGTTCCACGTCGGAGGTAGTAGCCTCTACCGTTGATGCTGTGGAATCAGTTTGAGTGGCTTGAGTATGAATAGGCATGCCAAAATTCAATGCATTGCCTTCAACAGCAGGGCGTTTAGCCATAAAAAAGAAAGCAATAGCTGCTAAAAGTGTAAAAATTAAGATGCCGATTGAGTTGTTAGATGGTTTCATTACTTCGATCCGTGGTTTTAATTAAATATAATCATATCATTGATTTAGTTATTTCAAACCTTGAGGTTAAAATTTACCTGATTTTCTTAATATTATTCCTAAATAGTGTAATAAATACCCTGATCTACGCCGTTCTGCTTAAAGAGTAGTTTGCCAGGCTTGATAAAGCCGTTTTGAACTCAGAATCAGGCAATACCTTTAAGCAATCATTCGCTAAAATAGTTTCTTTTTTAGCAACTTCTTTTGTGTACTCTAGAGATTTAGTTTTTTTGATAATAGCCGTTATCTCCTCAATTAAGTCAAGCCCCCCTTCTTCAATTGCTTTTTTAATCATGGCGGCATCTTCTGTATATCCATACTTTTCACTTTCGCTTAAGGCATGAATTAAGGGCAGTGTCGGCTTTCCTTCTGCCAGATCATCGCCAACATTTTTCCCCATCTTTACGCTATCTGCACTGTAGTCCAAGATATCATCAACTAATTGAAATGCTGTACCTAAATGTATTCCAAACTTTGCAACTACTTGTTCATCTTCTCTGGAGAGGCCTGCAAGAACCGCTCCCAGCTGACAAGCAGCCTCAAAAAGTTTCGCCGTTTTGGAATAAATCACATCCAAATAACGTGCTTCGCTTGTTTCGGCGTCATTGATATTAAGTAATTGCAGTACTTCACCTTCGGCAATGATGTTAGTGGTGCTTGCCATAATATTCATCACGCGCATTTCACCAACATCTACCATCATTTCAAACGCACGGGAATAGAGAAAATCTCCAACCAAAACAGCAGCTTGATTGCCCCATACATTGTTGGCTGTCTCCTTGCCTCGTCGCATATCAGACTCATCGACAACATCATCATGTAAGAGTGTTGCGGTATGAATAAATTCGACAATAGTGGCAATATCTATATGTTTTTTTCCACTATAGCCACATGCGCGCGCCATAAGTAGAGCTAGCATGGGTCTTAATCTTTTACCACCACTGTTGATAATGTAATGACTTAATTGATTGACGAGTACAACATCTGATTGAAGTCTTTGTTGAATTAAGGTATCAACAGCCTTCATGTCTGACTCAGCTAGACTCTGTATTGTTTTATAATCCACGCGAATGTTTTAACTTAATGTTATTGAACGGGGAATGCTAGGTAGATGCAAGGTCAGTGTCAAGGTAGATATTGAAATTCCTCCTTTTTCTTTATTTAAAAATAGCGAATATAACATTTGACTATATGTACGAGTACTTGTAAAATTTCCCGGCTTAAAACAAATTACACATTAATCGGTATTTATAAATTCCGGTTAAATTACAGAGGTTAACAAAATGGCTCATAAAAAAGCAGCGGGTAGTACACGAAACGGTCGTGATTCTAATTCAAATCGCCTAGGTGTTAAACGCTTTGGTGGCCAAGTAGTTTCTGCTGGAAACATTATTGTTCGTCAACGTGGAACTCACTTTCACCCAGGCACGAACGTAGGTTGTGGTAAAGACCACACGTTATTTGCAAAAATTGACGGTGTTGTGGTTTTTGAAGTAAAAGGCCCAAAAAATAGAAAGTTTGTTAGTATTCAAGCGGCATAACTTACTTACAGCTTCAATAAAAAAACCCCGCCCGTCGGGGTTTTTTATTGCCTGTTATTTTTATTAAATTCAGATAAACTCGAAACCATGAAATTTGTAGATGAAGTTGTAATAACAGTAAAAGCGGGTGATGGCGGAAATGGCTGTGTTAGTTTTCGCCGTGAAAAATATATTGAGTATGGTGGGCCAGACGGTGGCGACGGTGGCGATGGTGGTAGTGTTTATCTACAAGCCAATAAAGGTTTAAATACACTCGCTGACTTTAGACACGTGCGTTTCTATGAAGCGGGTCGCGGGGAAAATGGCGCCAGTCGCAATATGACCGGTGCGAAAGGCGAAGATAAAATTGTCCAAGTGCCTATTGGTACAATGATTTACGTGGAAGAAACAGGCGAGCTCATTGGTGACTTGACCAAAGACGAAGAAATGATAAAAGTTGTTCAGGGTGGCTTTCATGGTCTTGGAAACCTACGCTATAAAAGTTCTGTAAATAGAGCGCCTCGTCAATCCAAGCCTGGGTCTGAAGGTGAGACACGTACACTTAGATTAGAAATGAAAGTACTTGCTGACGTTGGTCTACTTGGATTGCCAAATGCAGGTAAATCAACACTGATCAGCGCAGTTTCTTCAGCAAAGCCCAAAGTTGCCAACTATCCTTTCACCACTCTGTATCCAAATCTTGGTGTTGTGAAAGTAGATGCTTATCAGAGTTTTGTTATTGCTGATATACCCGGACTCATTGAAGGTGCGTCAGAAGGGGCAGGCTTAGGCATACAATTTTTAAAGCACTTATCGAGAACTAGTCTGTTACTTCACCTGGTTGATGTTGCTCCAATGGATGAGAGAGAAGACCCCGTAGAATCAATAAGAGTGATTGAAAAAGAACTGCAAAAATTTAGCACTGAATTAGAAGAGCGTGAACGCTGGTTGGTGCTTAATAAGATTGATCTTCTTCCGCCGGATGAACAGCAACAACACTGTGACGATATAGTAAAGCGACTCAACTGGAAGGGTAAAGTATTTATGATTTCAGCAGCAACAGGCTTAAATACCAAGGCGCTGACTAATCAAATTATGCAATCACTTGATGATAGAGATTATTTGGAAACTCAAAATCAACATGAGCAGAATTAAATACACACAAAAAACCAGGCGCTGGGTTATTAAAATTGGCAGTGCGCTTCTCACCAAAGACGGTAAAGGTTTAGACTACACTGCAATTAAAGGCTGGACCGAGGAAATGGTTCAGTTACGACAACAAGGCATAGAGATTATTTTAGTCTCGTCAGGTTCTGTTGCCGAAGGCATGAGCCGCATGGGTTGGAGTAAACGGCCGACAGAATTAGCAGAGCTACAGGCTGCTGCTGCCATTGGGCAGACGGGTTTAATTGAAGCTTATGAAACCCAGTTCAAAAAACACCATATTCAAGCAGCACAAATATTACTGACTCACGATGATGTGAGTAACCGTAAACGCTACCTTAATGCTCGAAATACCTTACGTGCATTATTAAAATTCAAAGCCCTTCCCATCATCAATGAAAACGATACCGTTGCTTTGGAAGAAATGCGCTTGGGTGATAATGATACACTTGCAGCCTTGGTGGCAAATATAACGGAAGCTGAATTGTTAGTGATTCTGACAGACCAGCAAGGTCTCTTTGATAAAGACCCTCGGTATAATGAGGATGCAAAGCTAATCACAGAAGAAAAAGCAAGTAACAGTAAATTGCACGAATATGTGGGTAAAATTAAAACATCATTAGGTAGTGGTGGCATGTCTACAAAGCTAACAGCCGCCGAACATGCAGCGCGCTCTGGTTGTGCCACGATTATTGCCTCAGGCAGAGAAAAGAGCGTACTGGGTCGTATAGCTGCTGGTGAAGCAATAGGTACATTATTGACACCTGATGATGCCCAGTTCTCAGCCAAAAAACAATGGATTGCCGGTCAGGTACAGGCAAGTGGTGCACTTTACCTTGATGCTGGAGCAAGTAAAGCAATTCAAAGTCAGGGTACGAGTTTACTGCCAATTGGTGTAGAGCGGTTTGAAGGAAGCTTTAAACGCGGTGATGTTGTCGATTGTAAAAATCAGAATGATCAAGTTATCGCACGTGGATTAATTAATTATTCAGATGCAGAGGTCACTTTATTGGCACAAAAACCAAGTAGTGAAATAGCGCGTATTTTAGGTTATACGGGAGAATCAGAACTAATACATCGGGATAATTTAGTGGTTTTATAATCAATTGATTAATAATATCTAACTTCCGTTAAATTAAGCCACCCCCCTACTTACAAGCCCTTTTTTATCTTCGACGAGACCTTTGCACAAAAAGTATGAAGGATAAAAATGGCTTGAGTTTCCCAACTTTTCCCTAGAAATGCGTCCAATAGATCTGCTATTCGTCTTATTTTTACGAAAAATCTGGAAATTCACGTACATTTTCTCTTGATATACTCTGCCTGCTTAAGTCTTAATGTATTTGAAATACATACAGTATCCCTATTAAAGTTTGCAAACTTCCTCATAATAATCAGATTAAACCTGTTATAGTCCAAGTGACAATCTTACTTTTATGAGGGATAAATCAGTGCTATTTAACAGGTTTAGTGACCATCTAAAACATCCAATGCCTCTCGTCCTTATTTTCACATTGTTGCTGAATGCATGTGGTGGAAGTAGTGATCGTTCAATAAAGACTGATAATTTAGGAAAGCCTGGCTCTACAGAAACGAAAGCTGAAAGTAATAGCGATGGCATTGACAAACCCAGTATAAATACTCAGAAAAATAAGCCTAAAAAAGAGTTATCTGTATTTAATTGGGAAAAACTCAGCGGCTGGCATACACAAGGGGTTATTTCCAGAGATAGTCCAGTTCGTATTGATTTTAACCGTGATGTGATTGATGAATCATTGGTGGGAAAAGACGCAAGTGACATTATGCATATTTCTCCAGCAATTAAAGGTAACCCTGTATTTGCTAGCAAATCGAGTATTATCTGGACGCCACCTGAGCATTTAACGCCCGGAACGTCTTATAAAGTGAGTGTTAAACTCGCCGAGCTTAACGATGTGCCAAGTAGTGTTGCCCCCTTTCAATATACTTTTCAAGTCATTCCCCTTGATTATGAAATCAAGACCTTGGGTTTAACGTCTGATACTGATATAAGCAATGGACTCATGCTGGAAGGACAATTACTGGTATCTGATCGAGTTGCGGCGCCACAGGTTGAAAAAGTAATATCAGCAAGTTTTCAAGGTAAAAAATTACCTATTGAGTGGACGCATGATAGTAATGGCAGACGCCATGATTTTATTATCAAGGGAATTATTAAAGAAACATTTGATGCAGATTTGCGTTTATCTTGGGATGGTTCAGCCATTGATATCAAGACTAAAGGTACAAAAAACATACCCATTCCGAGTGCTAATAAATTTGAAGTCACTCACGTTGCTGTCATTAATCAAGCCGATACCTCACCTTTTGTAGAGGTACGTTTTTCTGATGAGCTCGACCCAAATCAAAATATAAAAGGTCTGGTTGAGCTGGCAAAAATTAAGCGTTACAAAGTCAGTATTAATAATAACCGTATTAATATTTACCCTAATAAAAATCTGCAAGGAAGTTTTTTGGTAAAACTTCACTCAGGCATTAAAGCAAAAGATGGCAATAAAGTTTTATCTAAAAAAATAGAAAAGAAAGTAAGCTTTGATGATACAAAACCACAGGTAAAGTTTGTTAGCAAAGGTGCAATTCTACCTGAAAATTCAACGTTGGAAATTCCCTTTGAAGCCGTTGGTGTTAATGCCGTAGAAGTCACCGCATTTCGTATTTATTCGGACAATATGAAGCAGTTCCTGCAAGTGAGTGATCTATCTGGTTCGACTGAATTGGGTCGAACAGGTCGTCATCTCTGGCGTAAAGTGATTCCGTTGAAACCGGCTGATCCAAATAAATGGAATCGCTACACCTTTAATGCTACTGAATTAATGAAAAAATATGCTGGCGGAATGGTACGGCTGACCTTATCAGTGAAGCGCCAACACTCAACTTACCGCTGTCCAGAAAACACACCCGCTGCCAATTCTCACGAGATTCCACTTAAAAATATGGAAGATTATGCTGTATCAGAGAATAGTGGTTGGGATGGAATCAGTGACTATATTGAAAGTGATAGCAATAGCAACTATGACTATGACTGGAATAATAGAAACGACCCCTGTAATGACGCTTACTACCACTACAAAACAGAAAAAACCACAGCAGAGCAAAACTTTATTGCTAGTAATATTGGTTTAATTGCCAAACGTGAAGCCAACGGTGATTTACACATTATTTCTACCGATATTAGAACCGCCAAGCCTTTAACGGGGACTGAGTTTGAGGTTAGAAATTACCAAGGTCAATTACTTGGCAAAGCCACTTCAGATGGTGATGGATTTGCTAAAATTGAGCTGAAAAAGACTCCTTTTTTACTCATTGCCAAAAAATTCAAAGATACCGCTTACCTAAAACTCAATACCAAAACCGCATTGGCTATCAGCCATTTTGATATTGGTGGCAAAAAAATTAAAAAAGGCATTAAGGGTTTCATCTATGGTGAGCGTGGTGTGTGGCGACCGGGTGACGATATATTCTTAACCTTTGTGCTGCAAAACCAGTTGCTTAATGATAAAACGACTCAGCAAATTCCAGATAGCCACCCAGTAACGATGAAACTTATCGACCCAAAAGGTCGAGTCGTTGATAGCAAAACCAGCACTCATTCAGTGGGTGGATTTTATGCCTTTAAATTCAAAACTGCAGAAGAAGATCAAACAGGGCACTGGATGGTAAAAGCCTTTGTTGGAGGAAGTACCTTTAGTAAATCTTTAATGATAGAGACGGTCCGTCCAAATCGCTTAAAGATAGAGCTTAACTTTGTAGACAATCACAGTGATACACCGACAGAAGTCATTTATAGCGATGAAGGTACACCGACAGGAACTTTATTCTCACAATGGTTACACGGCGCAACAGCCAGTAAATTAAAAGCAGATGTTTCTGTTAAATTTAGCCAGAAGAAAGTTCAGTTTGGTAAGTTTACAGATTATACATTCGACGATCCGGCACGTTCATTAAAAAGTCAGGATACAATGCTTCTTGAAGGTCGATTAGACGAAGCAGGCTACCTAAAATTCAGCAAAGACTTCCAGGTAGAGGGTAAACCTGCGGGTATGCTTAAGGCAAAGTTTACCTCACGCGTTTTTGAAGGAGATGGTGTATACAGTATTAGCCGCAGTCAGCTTGACTATCATCCTTATGCGAATTATGTGGGCATCAAATTACCTAAAGGTGATGCCACGCGTGGTATGTTGCTTACTGATAAAAAGCACACAGTAAATATTGCCAGCTTAAGCGCCAGAGGCGAAGCAGTCTCACTCAATAAAGTACAAGTTAGCTTATACAAGATTAAGTGGAAGTGGTGGTGGGATAAGTCCAGTGAATCCTTGGCAGAATACGCCGATAGTCGCCACAAACAACTCCTGAAAAAAGATATTGTCAGCACAACTAATGGTATGGGCGAATGGAGCTTTGATGTTAAATACCCAGACTGGGGACGCTATTTAATCAGGGCTTGTGACTTAGAAGGCACGCACTGTACAGGTAAAACCGTTTATATCGACTGGCCCGGTTGGGCTGGTCGTGCACAACAAGAAGGCAGTGGTGCAGCGAGTCGTCTCAATTTATTTTCTGACAAAAAAGCGTATAGCGTAGGTGATATTGCAAAAATTCAACTACCCTCTGCAAGTCAAGGTCGAGCATTACTCAGCATTGAAACAGGAAGCAAAATTTTAGATCAGCGCTGGATTACTTTTGATAAAGCCGCAACCGTAGAAACGGCAGGCATCAACAGTTCAGAGAAACGCTTGCAGTTTGAAGTGCCTATTACCGCAGCAATGGCACCTAATGCGTATGTATATATTACTCTGTTACAGCCACATGAAGGTAAAGCAAATGATCGACCGATTCGTCTATACGGAATTATTCCATTAGATGTAAAAAATCCCAAAAGCTATCTATTACCAAAAATACAAACAGCAACAGAATGGCAACCAGAATCCAAGCAAACCATCAGCGTGAGCGAAGAAAATGGCAGGCGCATGAATTATACGCTGGCTATTGTTGATGAAGGCTTGCTGGGCTTGACCTCATTTAAAACACCCAATCTACATCGCTATTTTTATAGTAAAGAAGCCTTAGGCATTAAAACATGGGATCTCTTTGATTACGTGGTTGGTGCTTATGGTGGAAAACTAGAGCGCATGCTGGCACTGGGTGGTGGCGACGGTGAAGAAGTTAATGATGATGACAGCAAAAAGCGTCGTTTCCCACCTGTTGTCAAATTTCTTGGCCCTTTCACATTGGCTAAAGGTGAAACCAGCCAACATGAAATAGAGCTACCCCCCTACTTAGGGGCCGTTCGTGTCATGGTTGTTGCAGGGGAAAAAGGAGCTTACGGCAACACTCAACAATCCATTAAGGTACGTCAGCCATTAATGTTGCAAAGTAGCTTGCCGCGAGTACTGGGCCCACAGGAAGAGGTTTCAATTCCCATCACATTATTTGCGATGGATGAAAAAATCAAAACAGTCACGGTCTCAGTTAAAACCGATGATTTAATGGCCGTTGTCGGTGAGCCAACTCAGCAAATTAACTTTACTAAAACAGGTGAGAAAATTACCTTTATTAACGTAAAAACAGCAAATAAGGCGGGGAAAGCACGTTTGCAGTTCAGTGCAATAGCGGGTGAGTACAAATCGGAGAAAGAAGTTTATCTCGATATTCGCCGAGCCAATCAGGAAACTGTTCGTACTACCGTTCAAGTGATTGAGCCGGGTAAAACGTGGAATAACAAAGCAACGGCGTTTGGCTTGAAAGGAACAAACCAATCTATTTTAGAGTTATCGACTGTTCCACCGCTTAATATTGAGAAAAGGCTAAATTACTTAATCAAGTATCCACATGGCTGTTTAGAACAGGTATCGTCATCAGCTTTTCCACAATTATTCCTTTCCAAGGTGGTTGATTTAACGGAGAAGCAAAAACAGAATATCCAGCATCATGTACAAAAAGCCATTGATAAGCTCCAGCGTTTCCAGACAGGAACGGGGGACTTTAGCTACTGGCCGGGTGGTAATCATCAAAACCCATGGGCAAGTATTTATGCTGGACATTTTTTACTGGAAGCGAAAAAACTAGGCTATCACTTGCCCGCTAACCTGCTGAATAACTGGCTAAGTTTCCAGATAGATGCGGCACAAGGTTATATCGTTGCCAGCAATCAGTATTCACATACTCAGGCTTATCGTCTTTATGTGTTAGCCCTCGCCGGACAACCACAATTAGGGGCAATGAATCGTTTGCGTGAAGCAGCAAATACAAGCACAAAGAACAATCCATTAAATAGCAAAGCTCGTTGGTTACTCGCCTCCGCCTATCAAGCGGCATCACAAGCTGAAGCTGCTGCTGAATTGGTTCAAGGCATGGATTTTTTGACCAGCGAAACAAGCCGTTTTAGCGAGTCCGATAATACCTTCAGTTCAACATTGGGGGATCTTGGATTACAGCTAGATAGCTTGGTGGCTTTAAATAAAAAGCAGGATGCTAACCAACTATTAGAAAAAATTGCTAAGGAAATGGGAAGTGATACTTTCCAAAGTACACAGGGCATTGCGTGGGCATTAATAGGTGTTTCTCATTACCTGGGAGGAGACACCAGCGGCTTCACAGCGAACCTTTTGCAAGATGGAACTCCCCTGTCAATTAACAGTAAAAAGCCTGTTTCTAGTACATTGTTAAGTAAAGCCGATGCTAATCTCAGTATAGAAAACACCTCTGCGGTTAAGTTATTCGCTAACCTTGTCACTAAAGGTGTACCACTGGCGGGCAATGAAATCAGTCAAGAAAAAGGGCTAAATATCAATGCTGTGTTTAGCGTGCGTGACTCTGATAATAAGAAGCAGTGGAATCCTCTGGCTTCAGATCATAGCTGGACAGTTACTCAAGGTAGTGATACCAAATTATCCGTAAGTATTATGAATAAGGAAAATTATGATGCTGAAAACATTGCACTCACTTTACCTATAGCAGCAGGAATGGAAATACTCTCTGCCTCAGAGCAGTCTACAACTAACGATCAATATGATTATCGTGACTTACGTGATGATCGTGTTTATTACTATTTCTCCTTAAATAAAGGGGAGGTTAAAACCTTCGAAGTTGTGGCAAATGCTTCCTATAAAGGTCGTTATTACCAGCCTGCAATTACGGTTGAAGCAATGTATGACGGTAATTTAAAAGCTATCGAAAAAGGGCGTTTTATTACGATTAATCACGATTAGGAGAAAAAGCCCTGAAAGTAGGGGGGTGGCTTTGCTATATGTTTTGCTATATCTATAAAGCCACCCCCCTACTTTTAGCCACTTTTTTGTAAGTTAAGTAGTACGGTGAAATTATTCAAATACATTCTGTTGGTGATTCTGAGGATAAAATACAGGTTTTGGCTGTCTCTAATAACGCTTTTATCCATTACTGTATTTTACTTCTGCTTGCCTGAACCACTGTTTAAATCTCCCGTATCCAGTGTCTTACTGAGTGAAGAAGGCAAGTTGCTCGGGGCGCATATTGCCAAAGATGGGCAGTGGCGTTTTCCTCCGCTTAAACACATTCCAGATAAATTCAAAACCAGTCTTGTCGTATTTGAAGATAAACGTTTTTATCAACATATTGGGATTGATCCTCTGGCAATTGGACGTGCCTTAAAATTAAACCTAAAAGCAGGCCGCATAGTTAGTGGTGGCAGCACCCTCTCAATGCAGGTGATTCGGCTTGCATCACAAAATCCAAAACGCTCCTTTACGGAAAAACTGATTGAAGCCATTCGTGCGCTACGTTTGGAAACCCGCTATAACAAAAATCAAATTCTTAACTTTTATGCTAGTCATGCGCCTTTTGGAGGTAATGTGGTGGGCTTGGAAGCAGCATCATGGCGTTATTTTGGACGAAATCCCGAGCAATTATCCTGGGCAGAAAGTGCCATGCTTGCGGTGCTTCCAAACAGCCCAGCACTGATTCACCTGGGTAGAAAACGAGGTCAATTAAAAGCCAAACGAGATCGGCTATTACTCAGGCTGTTGCAGCAAGACAAAATCACTCAGCTTGATTATCAATTAGCTATTGCCGAACCCCTGCCCGAAAAACCTAATCGCTTACCACGAATGGCTCCCCATTTACTGGATACATTAATCGTAAAAGCACAGGCAAGCGACACAGAAAAGCAGAAACGCTTTACGACGACACTGGATTATGTATTGCAATCTCAAGTCAATCAGATAGCCAAATATTATGGTGAATTAAATGCATTAAAAGATATTCATAATCTCGCTATTATGGTGATTAATAATGAAAACTTTGAAGTAAAAGCGTATGTCGGCAATGCACCACCACTACAAAAGAAATTAGTACACGGTCAGGCGATAGACCTCATTCAACGTCCACGCAGTACAGGAAGTACGCTCAAGCCTTTTTTATTTGCGAATATGATTGAACAAGGTGAGTTATTGCCTGAAATGTTAGTCGCAGATACACCGATTCGTTACACGGGTTATCGGCCTAAAAATTTCGATCGTAAGTATCGGGGTGCTGTTCGGGCAAAACAGGCATTAGCTAGCTCATTAAATATACCGGCAGTTAATATGCTGAGTGAACATGGGGTAGAACGCTTTTTAGCATTCTTGAAAAATATGGGCATGAGTACATTGCATCGGCGTTCACGTGAATATGGTTTACCACTGATTCTGGGTGGGGCTGAAGGCACACTATGGGAATTAACGGGTATGTATGCAAATCTTGCCAATCGAGCCCAGCAAGGTGTTTCTTCAACGTCTGCCAAATTGCTGCAACCCATTATTTTAAAGCAACAACAGGCAGAGACAGCAAAACAGCATCCATTAAGCCCCGCAAGTGCATGGATGACACTACAAGCCTTATTGGAAGTAGGTCGGCCTGGTAGTGAATCGTATTGGAAGCGTTTTGACAGCACCCATAAAGTGGCATGGAAAACGGGGACAAGTTTTGGTCATCGTGATGCGTGGGCATTAGGAACGACCCCCAAATACACAGTAGGTGTTTGGGTGGGTAACGCTGCTGGAGAGGGGCGGCAAGGTATGACTGGCGTTAAGGTGGCTGCGCCTATCCTGTTTGATGTCTTTAACCGCCTAGCCTTGGATTCAAAATGGTTTAGAAAACCGATTGAACAAATGAAAGTGGTATCAATTTGTAAAGATGATGGGTTTTTGGCAAATCAACACTGTGCTGCAAAAGACTATGAGATTCCCTTGAATAGCCATTTCGATAAAGTATCACCAAATCATCAACGTATTCATTTAGATAAAAAAACTCAGCTACGTGTACACAGTGGTTGTGAATCAGTGGCAGCAATGGAACATAGAGACTGGTTTGTGTTAGCTCCTGCCGAGGCATATTATTATCAGCAATATCACGCTGATTACAAACTGGTACCCGCATGGCGAGAAGATTGTCAACAAGTAGAAACGAGCGCATCAAAAAACAGCCCTATATCATTGATTTACCCTAGGCGTAATACACAAATTTATATCCCGAAAGAATTAACGGGGGAGCAGGGGAAAACTGTTTTTCAGGCAATACACAAAGAACCCGAAACACAATTGTTCTGGCATTTAGATGATACATTTTTAGGCACAACACAAACCTATCACGAACAAGCCATCTGGTTAGCCGCTGGTAAGCACAAACTGACTTTGGTAGATGAAAAAGGTAATCGGGTAGAACGACGTTTTCAGGTGTTAAGTCACTAATTGAAGGCTTGTATATAGCATAACAATAAAAGCCTAGTAAGGTCGCATACCTGTAAAATTACCCGGCGGATCGTAACTACATACCCATGTTTGTGATTTATCGGCACACATTGTCATTGCACAACCAACCTTGGTCGTATCTTTCCAGACAACCTGAGTATAGTGCCCACATTTTTTACCGGGCTGACAACGATTACTCTGGTAGTTGTACCAACGTTCCTCATCAGTCCACACTTTTACCACATCTTTGATTGTCACTCGGTTAGGAACACGTTTTCCGTCATTCCACACAACGGCACTTGACCAGTATAAGTTCTCACCATAAGGAGGCTCTCCACTCCTGTGACGCATGGTACAACGCGAGCCAGAACCTAGTTTATCTGCCCACTCTTGTGAATATTTAGCCAGTTTATCTGACCATTTTAAGGGTTGGAGTCGATGTTTAGCGCGCACTTTATTGTGCGAATGAAGTACCCCAGCAAAAAGTTGTGCTTGTGATAAAGGAGCTTTTTTTTCAGGAGGTGTTTCAATTACTATTTTTTCAACTGGACGAGCATGTGAATGAAAAGATGTTGGTGCCTTATTTTCTGGGGCATTTTTGTGTTCAACTACTTCCGGATTTCTCTTTGTCATCGCAGAGACATCAACGGATACTTGTTTTTTCTCAGCAGAGCAGGCAACTAGTAATAAACCACTGCCGATTAAAAAGGCAGTAAGCCCAACAATATGAGCAAATTTTTTGAGTGTATTTATATGCATAGATAGTATTATTTTGATTATCTTAAAAAAAGCCCTCAAAGTCGGGGGGTGGCTTTTTCTTATTAAAAAATTATTGTTATTTATTTAATGAGGTATTTCACGTTTCACTGCTGGTGGCATTTTCTCAATCTCTGCCTCAATCCAATTTTTGACTTTATCATTAATTTCTTCCGCTGTTAAACCTTCTACGCTAAACGGCTTACCAATACTCAAGGTAATAGTTCCGGGTAGTTTAAGGAAACTGTGCCTTGGCCAACATTCACCTGCATTATGTGCAATGGGATAAACCGGATAGCCACTGTGTTCGGCAAGCAAGGCAGCACCCATACGATATTCTTTCTTTTGTCCCGGCAATACACGCGTCCCTTCAGGAAACATACAAATCCAGTTGCCTTCATCCAGACGTTTTTTACCACGTACTATCACTTGTTCCACCGCAGAGGAGCCTGAGTTTCTATCTATCGCAATAGGACTTGTGGTTATTAGCGCCCATCCGAAAAAAGGAATCCACGTCAGTTCTCTTTTGAGTACCCATGATGTCGTTGGCAATAACGTCGGTATCATCATGGTTTCCCATGTAGATTGATGGTTGGAGAGAATAATGCCACGATTGTTTAAATCAATATTCTCTCTGCCGACGATATTGTATTTCACTCCACAGGTAAGTTTTAACCACCAAATATTAAAATAAGCCCATGGCACCGCAACCTGATAACTACGTTTTGATCCTAGCAATAATAGTAGTGGTGATATTAAGCCGTAGAAGACGGTACTTGTTAACAAGCCCAGCCAATACAGTGTTGCACGAAGATAAAGTAGTATGGTATTCAATGAGCTATAAAACCTTGTCTATTATCAATTGCAGCATGATTTCCAGTGCTTTGCCACGATGACTCACGCTATTCTTTTCTTCAGCACTGAGTTCTGCGGCACTTTTAGAAAAATCAGGAACATAAAAAAGTGGGTCATAGCCAAAGCCGTTACTCCCAGAAAGTTCTTTTAAAATAGTCCCCTCCCAACTTGCGTCAGCAATTAATGGTGAAGGATCTTCTGCATGACGCATATAGACGATACAACAACGAAAACGTGCAGTGCGTTGTTTATCTGGCACGGCTTTCATTTCTTCTAACAGCTTTTTATTATTCGCAGCACTGCTGTTTTCACCTGTCTCTCCTGCATAACGGGCAGAATAAATGCCTGGTCGACCATTTAGCGCATCTACCTCGATACCTGAATCATCTGCCAGTGCGGGTAAACCCGTCTGCTTAGCGGCATTACGCGCTTTGATAATGGCATTTTCAACAAAAGTCAGCCCTGTTTCAGGTACTTCTGTCACATCATAATCAGACTGCGCTACCACTTCTAAGCCGGTACTACCGATTATTTCAAAAAATTCACGTAGCTTGCCTGCGTTACCGCTGGCAAGTACAATTTTTCGCTGTTGGGTGGTGTTTGTGTTCACTATTTTAGTGTTTCATCCTGTATTACAATGATTTCATTAATGCCTTTTTCTGCCAGATCAAGCATAGCATTCATCTCATCACGGCTATACGCATGACCTTCTGCCGTACCTTGTACTTCAATAAAGCGACCTGCGTTATTCATTACGACATTCATATCTGTTTCTGCATTTGAGTCTTCCGCATAATCAAGATCAAGTACTGGGTTGCCTTTGTAAATACCTACAGATACAGAAGCAAGTTGCCCCATAAGTGGGTCTTTTTTAATCTTTTTTGTATTGAGTAGCGTTTGTACAGCATCACATAAGGCAATATAAGCACCACTGATAGAGGCTGTTCGCGTACCCCCATCGGCCTGAATCACGTCACAATCAACAATAATTTGGCGTTCGCCCAGTGCTTCAAGGTTTACAATAGCACGTAAAGAGCGGCCAATAAGACGCTGGATTTCCATTGTACGTCCACCCTGTTTGCCTCGTGCTGCTTCACGTCCCATGCGTGAGTTAGTTGAGCGCGGTAACATACCATATTCTGCCGTTACCCAGCCTTGACCTTTGCCGCGAAGCCACGGTGGTGTGCGATCATCAATTGTCGCTGTACAAAGCACCTTGGTATTTCCAAATTCAACTAAGACCGAACCTTCAGCGTGCATGGTGTAATTACGGGTAAATTTAACTTGGCGCATTTCATCTGTTGCGCGACCACTAGGTCTCATAGGTTTATCTCTTGAATTGAAAAAAAGGGGATTATACGGAGCTGGATAAAAATTTCATTTAAATACATTTTTAATGCAGTCATTTAATACGAGATCTTTGTACGACGCCTAACTATCTAATAGAAGGCTTTGCAAAACCACCTGTGCGAGCCGATTTCTGCGTTGCGCGGTGCTCAAAATGCTCATTTACTCCGTGTAAACTCCGCTTTCTGTGCGCCGTGCGCCTTGAAATTGACACGCTCGGTAGGTTTATCAAAGCCTTTTAATAAAAAAATGTCACAATGAGGTTCTTCGTGCAAAAATCTCAAATAAAATAAATCATTGGTTTCTTCCTAAGAAAATACAATAATCTCAACGAACTAATCTAATTTTAAATTACCGCACCATCCTACATATATTTAACTCAATAGATAGCTAAATGAATATACAATTTACTAAAATGCATGGCCTTGGGAATGACTTTGTTGTTATTGATGGCATAAATCAAAGTATTGACCTGACTCCTGAGCAAATCCGTTTCATTGCAAACCGCCAATTGGGCATTGGCTGTGATCAATTATTGCTAGTTGAAGCCTCTAATATTGATGGTACAGATTTTCGTTACCGTATTTTTAATGCTGATGGTGGCGAGGTGGAGCAATGCGGAAACGGTGCGCGTTGTTTTGCGCACTTTGTGCGTAATGAGGGGTTAACTGATAAAAATAAAATTTCAGTTATTACTCAAAGTGGCCGATTAGTTTTGTGCATAGAAGACAATGATAATGTCACTGTTGATATGGGGAGGCCTATTCTAGAGCCTGCTCAAATCCCTTTTATTGTGAACGCAGGCACAGGGAATAGTCAGCAAAAAACCTATCCCATTAAAGTAGATCAGCAACAACTTGAAATTGGAGCAGTATCTATGGGTAATCCACATGCTATCGTATGTGTTGATGATATTCATACTGCACCTGTTGAAGCCTTAGGTAAAGCCATTCAGAAAAGTCACTATTTTCCTAACTCAGTCAATGTGGGTTTTATGCAGGTGATTGACCGACAGCACATTAAACTGCGTGTTTATGAACGCGGCGCAGGTGAGACACAGGCCTGTGGTACCGGTGCTTGTGCAGCAGTGGTCTCTGGTATTATCCAGGGGCTTTTAGACAATCAGGTTGATGTAATTTTGCCTCATGGTAAATTATCAATTAACTGGGCAGGAGATACAAATCCAGTTATGATGAGCGGACCAACGGTCACAGTGTTCAAGGGAGTGATTTCACTGTAAATTTTGGTTACAGGGTTATTGCTTAGTTGCTTAATAGCCACACTTTTACTATTTGAGATCTTTGTACAAAAAGTATGGCAAAGGTCTCAAAAATATCTAAATTGAAAAATCATAGGGAGCTTTAATTAATGAGTACCGGCAAAATTTCTAACTCTGCGAAAGATAACGATGAAAAAAATACTGACCCTTCATCCGCTGACGCAATAATGGCCGATGCAATGATGGATGAGTCCGTTGTTGCCGATTATTTAGCTTCACACCCTGATTTTTTCCAGCGTCATTCTGATTTATTGTCAACCATTCAAGTACCACATGGCGCGGGCACAGCCTCGTTGATTGAGCGTCAAGTCGCAATTCTGCGTGAAAAAAGCCGTGATCTTGAAGAACAACTGAATGGTTTAATCAGAACAGCTAGAGGCAATGAGCAGATTGTTACTCGTTTACAACGCTTCACACTTGAGTTAATGCGTGCCGATGGTATTGATGATGTTATTGGGACTTGCCAAGATGTACTTCGCGAAGATTTTAATGCAGACTTTGTCGCGCTGAAAATTATTGGTGGCGATGATACCATGCATTTTATCTCGTCCAGCAATGCGCACTTAAAGAACTTTGATAACCTCTTTAAATCTAAAAAACCTGTTTGTGGTCACTTAAAAAAAGAGCAGCAAGCATTCTTATTTGGCGAACAGGCTGACAAAGTTAAATCTGCTGCACTGGTGCCACTCTTTGGTGCGGAAAAAATTGGCCTTCTAGTGCTTGGTAGCGAGAATGAAAGTCGCTTCCATCCCGGTATGGGCACTGTATTTATCAGCCATTTGGGTGAGTTAATTTCTACCAGCATTACATACCACTTACCTAAACCCAATCAGTAGGTGTATTTACTGTTTTGTCAGATACCACAAAACAATTTATTGACTACTTAAAATATCAAAAACACTATTCCCCCAACACGTTGGGGGCGTACGATAGAGACCTCAGACAATTTAGTCTGTGGTTAAAGAAAAATGATTGTGATGATATTGTTAACGCGGATAGTCTGCATGTACGTAACTGGGTTGCTGGGCTTCATCGAAAAGGTATTGGCGGAAAAACACTGCAACGAAAGTTATCCTCATTGCGCAGTTTTTATCAATTTCTTATCAAAAACCATCAGCTTAAAAATAATCCAGCAATCGACATTCGTGCTCCAAAAACAGCAAGGACACTACCTGATACTTTAGATGTTGATGCCTTAAGCCAACTATTGGATATTCCACCCGATAGTATTCTGGCGATTCGGGATAAAGCCATTATGGAACTTTTTTATTCATCTGGGCTACGACTCTCAGAACTGGTCAATTTAGATTTAAATAGCATTGACCTGAATGAAAACTCTCTCAGAGCATTAGGTAAAGGTAATAAAACCAGAATACTTCCCATCGGACGTAAAGCGAGTGACGCAATAACCGTCTGGCTGGGCAAGCGAGACATACTCGCCAAGGTCGATGAAGAAGCATTATTTGTGAGTAATAGAGGCAAGCGAATTAGCCAGCGTTCAATTCAGCAACGACTTAATTTTTGGCAAAAAAAACAAGGTTTAGAGCAACACCTTCACCCACACAAACTCAGACATTCGTTTGCCAGTCATATTTTGGAATCATCAGGAGATCTAAGAGCAGTACAGGAATTACTGGGGCATGCAGACATTGGAACTACACAGATTTATACACATTTAGATTTTCAGCATTTAGCCAAAGTTTACGATAAAGCACACCCTAGAGCGCGTAAAAAGAAAACGGATTAAAAAAATGCCCGTAAGTAGGGGGGTGGCAAATGAATATTATTGAAGTACAACCTAAAAAATATCCTGATTTATTCGCTGAAAAGTATGAGTAAAATACAATTATCGTTTGCAGATAAATTATTGCATTGGTTTGATGAGCACGGTCGTAAAGATTTGCCGTGGCAACAAGATGTTAATCCCTATCGTGTGTGGGTGTCTGAAATCATGTTGCAGCAAACACAGGTCAAAACGGTGATTCCCTATTTTCAGCGTTTTATGGAATCCTTTCCTACGGTGCAATCGTTAGCTGATGCCGAACAGGATGAAGTACTCAAACACTGGTCGGGGCTAGGCTATTACGCACGTGCACGCAATATGCATGCTGCCGCGATTATGGTCAGAGATGATTTTAAGGGAAAATTTCCAAATGATATTGAGAGTATTCAACGCTTAAAGGGTATTGGGCGTTCTACGGGTGCAGCAATTCTCTCTATTGCCAGCAATCTGCCAGAGCCAATTTTGGATGGTAATGTAAAGCGTGTATTGAGTCGTGTGTTTGGCGTAGAAGGCTGGGCAGGTAAAGCCACAGTATTAAAAAAACTTTGGGCATTGGCTGAGCAAACCACCCCCAATAATAGAAATGCGGATTACACTCAAGCTATTATGGATTTAGGTGCAACGTTGTGTACGCGTAGTAAACCTCGCTGTGATGCCTGTCCATTACAAACTGATTGCATTGCTTATGCCGATAATAGACAAGCAGAATTGCCTGCGAAAAAACCAAAAAAAGTTATTCCTGAAAAGCAGGTGATTATGCTTATCATTAAAAATGAGTCAGGCGATGTCTTTATGCAAAAGCGTCCACCAACAGGAATATGGGGGGGCTTGTGGTGCTTCCCTCAATTTGAAACGGAAGATGCTGCTGAAATGTGGCACAAGGCATTTTTCGGTGAGGGGAAAATAGAAATAGAAAGGCTCGACACCCTTAGCCACACGTTTAGCCACTTCAAATTACATATTAAACCCTTGATAATTCAACTTAACACCCCCATTAATTTGGGGGTGATGGAGAAAACAGATCAGCTCTGGTATAACATCCACACAGAATTCAACGGTGGACTTGCAGCACCTGTAAGCACCTTGTTAAAAAATTTAATAAACAGAGACCTTAGTAAAAACGTGCAAAAGCGCAAAGGTCTCAAATAAAGCGTAAAGGAAATAAACATGACAAGAATGGTTAACTGCGTAAAGCTTGGCAAAGAAGCTGAAGGCCTAGATATGCTGACTTACCCAGGAGAATTAGGGCAAAAGATTTTTGATAATATATCAAAAGAAGCGTGGCAAGAGTGGGTTAACCACCAGACAATGTTACTGAATGAGTATCGTTTGTCGCCAATCAACCCGAAAGATCGCAAGTTTCTTGAAGAAGAAATGGAAAAGTTCTTATTGGGTGATGGTTCTTCATCAATAGATAATTTTGTTCCTGAATAAACACTAACTCCCTACTGAACACTTTCTAAGAGAGGCAATTTATACTGTGTATATCACACAAAATTACCTCTCTTATTTAACACACGCTACTAAGAGGTAAATAAGGCAAGGGCTAACAAAAGAAATGAGGTGGTTATGTCAACAAACTGGGTTACAGCAACGGTTATAGAGAACCGCAAACTTACCGATAGACACTTCGATTTAATTTTTGAAGCCAAACTTTTACCCTTTGAAGCAGGTCAATTTGCACGCTTGCAGGTTGAAGCAAAAAATGATGATGGCAAATTGGAAAAATTTGCCAATCCTTATTCACTGCTGAATACACCTGACGAGAAATATGCACAGGTTTATTTCAATACTGTGCCAGGTGGCAAAGTCTCGAATGCTTTAGCTGCTCTCAAACCCGGTGATACGCTGGAAGTTGCCCAACCTTGCATCGGCTTTTTTGTATTATCACAAATCCCAGATTGCAAACACTTATGGATGCTTGCCACTGGTACGGGTATTGGCCCCTATTTATCCATACTTAAAACCGCTGAAGCATGGAAAAGGTTTGAGAAAATTATTTTGGTACACGCCGTTCCTTATGCCAGAGAATTAAACTACTCAGACGTAATTCAGCAATTTGCAGAAGAACATCCCGATCAATTTCAATTTATTTCTATTGTGAGTCGTGAAGACCATGAAGGATCACTCAAAGGACGTATTCCAGCGTTAATTGAAAACGGTGAGCTGGAAGCTAAAGCAGGCTTGTCACTGAATAAAGAAAATTCCCATGTGATGATTTGTGGTAGCAGTGGCTTACTTTTGGATACCAAAGACGTATTATCCAAACGTGGAATGAAACGGCACTTGAATCAAAAACCTGGGCATATATCTTCAGAGCAGTATTTTTAAATTAAGCACTGCGAGCAAGTAATATGGTTTACTAATTTTTAGCAATGAGCGAATAGCATTCCGCGAGTCGCTTTATGCCTATTTCAATTTGCTCACACGTTGAGTTTCCATAACCAATCAATAGCCCTAAATTTTTAGGTGGCGTTTGGTAAAGCCTGTTAGCAGAATAAATACCGACAGATTTATCTCTAGCGAGTTGAATAAATGCTTTTTCTTGTGTCACATCAATGTGCTTAAACCACGCTAATAAATGAATACCTGCGTTGGTTCCTTCAACTGAAACTTCATCGGCAAAGTATTGGGTAAGAGTAGATATTAATATTTTGCGACGTCTCGCATAGGTTTTTCTCATGCGTTTTAAGTGCCGAGCATAGAGAGGAGAATGAATAAATTCAGCAAGAATTTGTTGATTTAACATAGGGCTGTGTCGATCACTACACCACTTTAAAGCAGTAAAAGGCTCAATTAAGGCATTGGGTAAAATAACATAGCCGATGCGTAAAACAGGGGAAAGTACTTTTGAAAATGTACCTATATAAATTGTTTGTCCAGATTGATCTAAACCTTGAATGGCCTCTATCGGTGGTCCTTTATAGCGAAATTCACTGTCATAATCATCCTCAATAATAAAGGCATTATTATCATTAGCCCATGCTAATAATTTGAGTCTACGTGATAAGGGAAGTACCCCACCCATGGGGAATTGGTGTGAAGGCGTCGTATAAACTGCACGGATTTTCGTGCTTGATCTAATATCTGAGCTAATCGTATCAAGGTTAATGCCTTCTTCATCAACACAGCAGCGTATTAACTCCGCTCCTGCATTTGAAAATGCTTGGGCTGCACCACGATAACCCGGTTCTTCAATAATGACTTGCTCACCTTTTTCTATCAACAAGCGAGCAATTAAATCCAATGCTTGCTGAGAACCATTGGTAATTACAATATTCTCAGCATGACAGCGACACCCTCTATTTTGTTGGGCATAACGGGCAATACTTTCTCGTAATGTCAAAAGACCTTCTGGTCTTTGGTAATGAGAATCCAAGGTTTGACTAAAACGACGACTAATCCGAGTAATATCTTTAAGTAAAGGGGCATTAATCTCGATAGGTCCATATTGAAAATTAACATCTAATGTCCCTTTATCATCATCATTTAAGTCATAAGCTTGCCACTGTTTTAGTGAATATTGAGCAGATTCACTCAGTTTGGGGGATTGACCATTATCTCTAGGCAGTAATTGTTGCTTGTGTAAATCATTATCTGCAACAAAACTACCTGAGCCAAAACGTGTTTCGATATAGCCTTCTGCTAAGAGTTGTTCATAGCAATTAATCACCGTATTACGAGAAACCTGTAATGACTTTGCCAGCTCACGACTAGATGGGAGCTTTTCGCCCGCTTCATATTCACCCGATATAATTGTATTTTTCAGACTGTCATAAAGTTGCCGATAAAGAGAGCCTTTGCCGCTTAATGTAATCATCACAGATAATAGTGGTTCCTATAATCTTTAATAAACTGGCGCTTTAACTAAACCAGTATAGTCCCTGATAATAGACCATAAATAACACGGTGTTTTAAAAATAACTATCTGAGACCTTTGTACGAAACGCATGATCTCTATTTATGTAAGGGAATAAAAAAATGAGTGAGCACAAGAACCGCCTAGGACAACCAATCGGTTATCCAATACATGATTGGACAGGTAGCCAGTTGCCACCTCATTCAGAACTGGCAGGGCAGTATTGTCGGCTTGAGCCTCTGGATACCAGCTTACATGCCGATGCACTTTATGATGCCTATGCTAAAAATCAGAATGAGCATAACTGGACATATCTTCCTTATGGGCCATTTAAAAATAAATCAGACTTTATTTCATGGCTAGAAATCACCGCCCTGAATAATGATCCTCTTTTTTACACAGTGATCGATTTAAAGACTAATAAAGCGCTTGGTGTGGCTGCTTATCTACGCATTAATCCTAAGGATGGCGTTATCGAAGTCGGACATATTCATTTTTCACCACTGATGCAGAAAACCCCAATATCTACCGAAACGATGTATTTAATGATGAAACATGTCTTCAATACATTAGGTTATCGTCGTTATGAATGGAAGTGTGACTCGCTCAATGCTTCTTCAAAAGCTGCTGCATTAAGGCTTGGCTTTCAGTTTGAAGGTATATTTCGTCAAATGACAGTATATAAAGGGAGAAATCGAGATACTGCATGGTTCGCCATTCTGGATAAAGAATGGCCAAAACTGGAAGCGGCTTTTAAAGCCTGGCTTAATCCAACAAATTTTAATCAAGAAGGTCAGCAACGTGTGCGCTTATCCAGCTTTCAAGAGAAAAAACCTAGCTCCACCAGTAAATGACTATGAAACAATAATGCCTTCTGTACTGCATGATTTTTTAAAAACTGCCTCTATTTTTTGCAGTGTAGAGCACGTTATAGTGGCAACCACATAGAGTTTTTGAAATAGCTTTTGGAATAAATAATGAGCCTGTTTGATCAATACTTTCCCAGTTTTCTGTTTTGGGCATCCTTTACCCTGAGTGCGGGGCCGTTTTGGATTACGGTCGCCAGTAGCGCACAAAACACACCAATTAGAGAGCTGTTTAGGCACTTTTTTATTTACCAAGCTATCAGTTGGTTACCGATGATTATACTGATTGTGATGATGGTAAAAACGGTCGGGCAATTACACCAAGGTATTTATCACAGCCTGTACTTTGTTGGCTCTGCGGTTATTTTATATCTGGCCTTCAAAACGCTGAAAAGTAGTATTAGTCAGCAAGCCACTTTCGTGTTTACGTGGAAGGCGATGATGCTACTTTCGTGGGCGAACCCCAAAGTGTGGCTCACAGTACCCGCAGGCGCATTGACTGCTGATTACACCAATCATGCATTTGTCGATAGCATCCTTTTTTATCTGGTTGGTGTGCCGTTGTACTTTATCGGCTTCTTTATGTGGGCAAATATTGGTAAATATGGTGCAAAAATTGCCAAAGAAAAGTTTAATATCTTCAATGCACTACTGTTATTCAGTTATGGTGCATATTTACTTTATGAAGGGATTAAAGTCGTGTTTTAATGAGCTGTATGTATCAAATACCTGCTCAATTCCATCGCCACGAAACGCTGGTTAGTCGCAGTCGCTTTATCACCAGTATTGCGCACGCAGCAAGCGCAGACGAGGCGAACGCATTTATCGCGCAAATCAAAACCGAATTTCCCGATGCCAGTCACAACTGCTGGGCGTATGTCGCAGGCGCACCAGCCGATAGCGCACGCGTAGGCATGAGTGATGACGGCGAACCACACGGCACCGCAGGCAAACCAATGTTAAATGTATTGTTGCACTGCGAGGTGGGTGAAATTGTCGCCGTAGTCACGCGCTATTTTGGTGGTACTAAACTCGGCACAGGAGGATTGGTAAAAGCCTATTCAGGCGCAGTGCAGGCAGCATTGCTTGATTTACCCAGCAAAACAAAACGTGACTTAGCCAGCTTTCAATTAACACTTGAATATTCACAGATAGGTGCAGCAAAAAATCTGATTGAAAGCATCGAAGGCAATATTGTGGATGAATGCTTTGAGGCAGATGTGCGTTTAACCGTTGAAATTCCTGTTGAGCATTCGGACAGCTTTATTCAAGCCATTCAGAATCTAACAAAGAATGAAGACAGCTTGAAAACACCATAAGTATTTTTACAAGAACAGTGTGGTAATAGAAATATTTTAATTGGTTTTTCTCAAAGCCACCCCCCTACTTTGGGGCAGTTTTTTTATGAAGATAGCTGATTATGTGTCGCCCACAAAAAAAGCCTGTAGCGTAAAACACTACAGGCTTTTATGTATTTGGCTCCTCGACCTGGACTCGAACCAGGGACCAATAGATTAACAGTAGATGACATGGGTAATCGTCTTACCGAAACCACAATACGGGCTAATGCTGCGGGTGAGACAGAAACTTTAACCACCACTCATGTCTACGACGCCAAAGACAATCTCATCCAAACCACAGATGCCTTGGGCAATGTGTCGAAGGTGGAATACAACAGCATCAACAAAGTCACAGCTGAAATTGACGCAAACGGCAACCGCACCACACACGCCTATGACAGCCGTGGCAATCAAGTTAAAACAACCTTTGCTGATGGCACAAGCATTAGCATGACGTACGATGCTGAAAACAATAAGTTGACAGAAACCGACCGATTGGGTCGAACCACGACTTATGTTTATGACAAAGTAAACCGCCTAATTGAAACCATACTGCCTGATGCAACTCCAGCTGATTTAACAGATAACCCTCGCACCAAAACAGAATATGACGATGCAGGTCGAGTCAGTGCAGCAGTCGATGTCAATGGTAATCGAACTACCTACGGTTACGATGCCGCAGGCAGGCGCACCAGCGTTACCGATGCACTTGGCCGCAAAACTAGCGAAACCGATCAAGCGGGTATCAGCACACAATACGCCTACGATAAACTCGGCAGACTGATTAAAGTCACAGATGTACAAAATAACGAAACCAGCTACGCCTATGATGAACAAGGCAATAAAATCAGCCAAACCGATGCCGAAGGCCGCGTAACCAAATGGGCTTACGACAAACTCGGTCGAGTCATTAGCCGCACCCTGCCACTAGGCCAGGTTGAAATTATGGCGTATGACGCTGTGGGTAATGTCATCTGATATTGCTTTAAACCAGTTTGTACCATGCGGTAAAGATGATATCGTTGCTCTTGGGTAAGTTGTTTGTGAGCCATATGTAATTCTCGAATTGGTCTTTGGAAATTGGATAAGTTTACGGCAACTTACCCTCTCCTTAGATAATTTTAAGAAATTGCATTTGGTTGTTGAATCCACAGGGTGTCTTTAACAAGCTATGTGTTTGATACTCAGAACCGTTTGTTTGAAGAAACGCAAGCTGATGGCACGATTCTCGAATATCAATACGATAAACAAAGTAATCGAACCCAACTTAAAACCACCAAAGGTACCGATATGAAAACGGTTGCTTATGGCTTCGATAGTCTCAATAGACTTTCAACCGTCACTGGTGCTACAGGCGTAACAAGTTATGCTTATGATGCCGTCGGTAATCGTAGTGCGATTAACCATGCCAATGGCAATGTCGATAGTTACGTTTACGATAGCCTCAATAGACTCACTAGCCTCACGCATAAAAACAGCATAGATGTCGTTTTACATTCGTTTACCTATACATTAGATGCTACAGGTAAACGCACCAAGATTGTCGAGCAAAGCGGCAGAACTACCGATTACACTTATGATAACTTAAATCGTCTACTAACCGAGGCAATTACAGATGCCACCAACGGTAATTACAGTGCCAGCTATACTTACGACAAGGTCGGTAACCGTACCTATGAAACCAAAGACGGCGTACAAACTCAGTACACCATTGATAATAACGACCGTTTAAGTCAGCAGGGTGGCACTACATACACCTATGACAATAACGGTAGTACACTGACCGAAACACTCGACGGTAATAGTAAAACTTACAGCTATAATGCGAAGAACCAATTGACTCAAACCAGTATTGCGGGAGTAGATACTGTCTACGAATACAATGCAGACGGTATCAGAATCGCACAAACGACAGGTATTGAAACTACCGAATACACCGTTGATACCAACCGAGCTTATGCGCAAGTCATTAAAGAAAGTGTCAGTAACGCCACGACGGTTGATTACACCTATGGTGATGATTTACTTAGTCAAACGCGTAATGGACAAAGCAATATCTATCATTATGATGGATTAGGTAGTACGCGAGCATTGAGTGATGCCGCAGGCGTAATAACTGATAGTTATGATTATGAAGCCTTTGGTGAAACACTGAATGCAACAAGCACGACGATAAATAATTATTTGTATGCGGGTGAACAGTTTGATCAAAACCTGGGGCAGTATTACTTACGAGCTAGGTATTATGATCAAGGCGTAGGGAGATTTACTCAGCAGGATACCTGGATGGGTAATAATTCTGATCCGGTTACTTTGCATAAGTATTTGTATGGTAACGCTGATCCGGTGCAGTTTACTGATCCTAGTGGTATGTTTGGATTAAGTGAGGCGAGTGCGGTCAGTAATATCATTGGAACACTTACAAGCCTGCAGGTTGACAATGGCTTTAGTATCCTGGACGGACAAGGTGTTGATACATCTAGTGCTAGAAGTGCAAATCTAATACTGGGTATTGCAGCGATGGGAGGAAAAGCCGCCTTTAGTATGATGAAAATACTTTCACGTAAGTTCAGAAAAGGTTGTAGTATATAGTTTTGATGAAAGCACATTAGTTTCAACAGAATTTGGATTAAGGGAAATTCAAGAGATTCAAATCGGTGACTATGTTTGGGCATATAATCAAGAGACTGCTGAAAAATCCTTACAAGAAGTTGTTCATCTTATTCAAGGAAAAGGCGTTAAGCAACTAGTTGATATACATTTAGCTTCAGGTAACTCGATCACTGCAACTAAGGGTCACCCATTCTATATACCTGATGGCCAGAAATGGAAAGATGCTGGTCAACTTACTATTGATGATATTTTACTTAATATACAGAATGGGAAGGAGCTGATTTCTGATATAAGAAAGTACTCTGAATTAGCAACCGTTTATAATCTAACAGTAGCTAATGATCATACTTACTACGTTAGCAATGATGAGGTTTTATCTCATAATACAAATTGTGATGAGTTTTATAATGTACTTTCTTCTAAGTTAAAATCTAAGCATTCTGCTATAAAACAGAAAGTTGCAGCAGGTGGAAATAGATCAATTTCTGGTTCGTTAACTTTGGCTGAGACTGTTCAATTAGGTATGGCTTTTGTTGGAAAAGATTATCGTACTAGCAGAAATAGAGGGGTTACAAGTCTGGTCTCAAAAGATGGATTGAGAATATTTGTGTATCCGACAAATAAAAATAGCATAAATCCTGTTGATGGATTGCCTTGGTCTAAAACTGGTTTTGTTGCAAATTTTGAAACAAAGAAAGCAGGTACTAAACAAGCCTTTTCAAATGTTCATGTTGATGTAAAAAGATGATGAAAACTAATTTAAAAATTATTAACGTGACGTCTTCTGATATAGAAGAAAACTCTTTAGAAAAATGGATTCCTTTGGATTCATCAGATATTTATATAAATGTTTATATTGAAATTAGCGCACTTGATATGGATACTCATTCTGAATTTACTTTTTGCATTGCTACTCCAAAAGGATTGTTGAGTTTCGCTAATGAGTTTGAAGAACCATTGTTAATGTCTGATAGAAATTTGCTTGTATATAGAAGATATAATTGGCTTCAATTAGAATTTGATTTAGAACGTATCCTAAAGGAATGTAGTGCTCCTACATGGGATGAATCAGTAATCCGTTTGCAAAGATATTTTAAATGGGAATATGAAACACGTTATGACGAGGCTATTGATAACGCTGCGCAATGATAGGTCAAAAACAACAAACAGAAAGGGGTCAGTACCCTTAAAGGAAGTAAAGCTATATAAATCAGTCATTTAATTGAAAAAATGCCAAAAAGTGGGGGGGTGTCATTTATAAGCCCATTAATCAGCGTAAAACATCACTGATTAAATATGATGATACACTACAGAAAAATATGGCTTATCTAAGCGGAAAACCGCGTCTAGGCTTAAAAACCCTAAACGCCAAAATGGACTAAGGAGTTTTAACTATAAGGCACTGAATGCACTAAGGAAAATTACGATGTAAAGTTAGGATGCACGTCGGGGGTTCTATATGGTAACGCTGATCCTGTTCAGCATATTGATCCGAGTGGGTATATGTCACTAGGCAGCCTAGGTGCTGGCATTAATATGCAAGGAGTGCTTTCAACAATAACCACAACTTCCGCTAGGCAATATGTCAGTAAGGCAATGACTGCATCAATTATTCAAAGTGGTAGGGGCTTTACAAAGCTAGCAATTAAAATGGCTAAGGAGTGTATTAAAACCAGCTCAAAGAAATGCAGGTTAGCTGTACCTACATTGATCGTTGGGTCTGACAATCCTAATGCAGCACAACATATTGTTGATGCTCAAACGGGGTCTGGAAGTAACTTGGTTGGAGGATCTGTTTTACTTAGATACAAAAATAGAACTGGAAATAGATCTTGGTATCGTAATTCATTGGAATGTAGTGCAGTAAAAAAACAATTAGCTATGAAAAGACACGGTGGTGGTTCAGTAGAGTGTGATGAATTTCCATTTTTTAAGTCAGCACAAGGAGGTCGTCCTAATTACCCAGGGTTAGTTTCATTACGTTATATTCCTAAACGAGAAAACAGGAGTGTTGGTGGTTTGTATGCTAGTTTAGTTCGGTGGTCAAATTTGAGAAAGAACAAGAAATTCTTGGTGTTAGCACACCCATCCATTCCGTTTTCAATGGTCATAAACAAGCGGAAATAATAATGATGAAAGAACATGAATTATTAGGTGAACTTGAAAAATCATTTGGTTTTTTTAGACAGAAAACCCCGTTACTAAAGGATTATAAGAAAAAATCTGAATATTTAGCGGCAAAGTACCAACTTAAGCACTATGGTTCACCATTAGGTGAAAGTGCTACGGATACTGAGCTTCTAGAAATATGGAAACATTTTGATAATACTTACATTAAGAATGTAAAGCAGGATATGTCTTTTGTATATGAATGGGCTAATGGTAGCGACGAAGATGTTCTTCGCAAAGATATAGGGTTTTTGAGGATTAAGGATGCAGTTGATTTAATAAGTGCTTATAAATCAGTTAGTACTGATGAGCCTCCAATTGTAAGTAAAAATCTAACATCCTTTACTCCAATATTTACTATAAATAGTGATGAAATTATTGGTGAGTTAGGTCTCTTTAATGATGATCAATCTATTTATTTAGTTAGTATGGAAGAAATATGTGTTTATAAATTATTTGATTCGATCTATGTGTTTTTGGAATTTCTTGTAGCTTCTCATAATCTCAAAAAGCCAAAAAGAGGCAATGGAATAAATTACTCTAAAGAGGAGTTGATAATATTAGATAATTTAAATAAATCACAAGTGTATCCAATAGTAAAAGTAAATGATGTGACTATATTTACTTAGCGCGGCAGGTTGGGTTGAACGCCTCTTGTGAAACCTAACATAACCATATATATAATTGAAAAGTGCCAAAAAGTGATGAGATGGTCTCCTCCTCTTTTAATGCGGCATCAAAGTGCCATAATTGAGATGTAATATTTCAATTAACAGAAAATGAGACCAACATGAATATTAATACAATCGGACTAGATATAGCAAAAACAACTTTCCACTATGTAGGCTTAGATAAGCACGGCAAGCAAGTACATAGAAAGAAACTTAGACGAAAACAACTCCTAAGCTACTTCGCCAACTTCCCAGCTTGTACGGTCGTTATGGAAGCTTGTTCAGGTGCTTATTACTGGCAAAGAGAGTTCATCAAGTTAGGACACAAGGATACACTACAGAAAATACGGCTTATTTAAGCGAAAAACCGCGTCTAGGCTTAAAAACCCTAAACAGCAAAATGGACTAAGGAGTTTTAACTATAAGGCACTGAATGCACTAAGGAAAATTACGATGTAAAGTTAGGATGCACGTCGGGGGTTTTATATGGTAACGCTGATCCTGTGAATCATATTGATCCTAGTGGAAATTTCTCATTGGGTGGTATGATGTCAGGTCTAGGAGGCCTAGCTAGAATTTCAATAAGTGCTACAGTCAATATTGGTCGTCGATATATTGGTAAAGCGATTGCTACTTCTTTAGTAGTAAGCAAGAGAGTTTCTGCAACACTTAAAAGAGAGGTCAATAATTGTAGGAAAGATGCTAAAAAGTGCAAGCTTCCTAACTTTGTGGCTATAGGAAGTAACCATAAAGAAGCAAAAGACCACATTTCTGACACACAGCAAGGTCGAGGTTCGAATGGCATTCCGACTTCTCCTTTAGTTACTTATAAAAAAGGAGCAAATCAGGATAGATCTTGGTTAAGATATAAAGCAGAGTGCAAAGGGAATGTTTATAGTATATCTGGCAAGTCTTGTGATGAGTGGCCTTTCGCAACAACAAAAAATGGTGGACAAAGAGGATACAATAGTAAGCAAGTTTCTCTAAGGTTAATAGATCATGGTGATAATACCGGTTCAGGTCGCATTTGGCTGGGAGCTGTTAGAAAAGGCAAGAACGGAGCAAAGTATCTCATTATTCCATATGGGCCAGTAAGCTTCTACTGGAGCAGTGGAAAGTTAGGGTTTAAATAATATTAGAAATTTTATACAGGAATTAATATGACTAAGTTTGATATTGAAGAAGAATTACTTTCTTTAAAAGAAATATTGTCAACTCAGTCAAATGACTCTAAACAATGCTATGAGTTGAGTCAGGTTGTTGGAGATATTCCATTACAAGTGTGTAACTTTCTATATTTAAGCAAAAGTAAAAGTCATTCACTTATCAAAGACAAATTTCTAGGTTGTGATGCATTAACCTATAATGAGGTATTAGAACAGTATAAGAATAAATCCAAAAAATATAGCTTTTTTGAAAGTTGGAATGTAAATGATGATTACAAGAGGTTTATTCGGGGAATGATCCTTACTTAAATCATGACTATTTCCCGCAAACAACAAATTGATCTATCCCTAACGCCTTATTATCACGTCATTAATCGATGTGTACGTCGGGCATTCTTGTGTGGAGAGGATAAGTTGAGGAGTAGAGTTATAGCATCGGTGAGAATGGATTGCAGATAAAATGAAATAATAATTGAAGTTGGAGTAACATTTAAAAGATTTCTCCACTTTTTAGTAGTATCTATTTAGAGATTGAAATTTGTAAAATGTAATTAAGCTCTTATTACATTATCGCTTTGCGAAATAAAAATTTAAAATTAATATATGATTTAAGCAATCGATTCTCTAAGGAATCATAATGTTCTCTTTTTTTAAGAAAAGTCCTCCTATCAAAGAAAAAATCAACGGGATATATGCGCTTTCACCAAAAAAATTAATTGCGCCATATCAACATCTAATAAATCAAATTGAGCAGAATACAGGGGTGCCTCAAGCACATTGGAAGTTAAATTATCTAGACTTTATTCTTAATTTCTCATCCAAAGTGCAGCTACTTCCTGCAAGTGAATCCCACCATCATTCGTCCTATGGAGGCTTACTTGAGCATTCATTAGAAACTGGACTAAATGCTTTAAAGTTGAGAAGAGCCATAATGCTTCCCGTTGGGGCTAATGCAGAGATTATAGAAAGAGAAAAGGAACTTTGGAGTTATGCAATATTTACCGCAGCATTACTCCATGATGTTGGTAAGCCTTTATCAGATCAAATTATCACTATTATTAATGAAGCCTCTCCAAGAAAGTTTAATCCTGTGACTGAAACGATTAATGATAGTGATATCTACACATTGTCCTTTAGACGAGGTAGAAAATATAGATCGCATGAAAGTTTACCTCTATTGTTAGCCAGTAATTTAATTCCAAAAACTGGACTAAATTGGATTACTAGCAATCCCGATATTCTTGATGAGTGGATTCTGTGTTTAACAGGCCGAAAGTCAGAAGCAGAGTCTATTGGCGAAATAATTACTAAGGCAGATCAGATTTCCACTGCGCAAAATTTAACCGGAACTACTAATATTCCTACTCCTGCAGCAAAAACCACACCTCTTCACAAACGAATATTAATGGCACTTACTTATTTGTTAGATCACGATGAGCTGCCGTTAAATAGAAAAGGAGCTGCTGGCTGGGTATATGAAGATAATTTATGGTTGGTAAGTAAGAGAGCTATAGATGCAGTAAGAGCACACATGCGCGAAGAAGGACAGACAGGCATTCCTTCAGATAATGCACGTATTATGGATGAATTTACACAACATGAAATCATCAAAGCTACAGATGATGAA
>PDWI01000164.1_pt1 | contig 97291 bp, 81 predicted proteins | sample 1430891 | NCBI WGS metagenome assembly PDWI01 (sample SAMN01162508, study PRJNA174530) | Oral metagenome, whole genome shotgun sequencing project. | biome: Marine environment; feature: Marine mammal; material: Swab sample of the gingival sulcus; isolation source: swab sample of gingival sulcus... | reverse complement strand
AGTGATCCAAATCCTGAAATTGCTGGAAGATAAGGACTTGGCACAGTATCCGCCGCTATCGGTTGAGGCTGCACACCTCTTTGCACAAGCGGGCAAACTGGCCTATGCCGACCGCGCCAAGTATATGGCCGATGCTGACTTTGTGAACGTGCCGGTGGAAGGACTTATTGATGGCAACTATCTGAAGGAACGCGCCAAGCTCATCACAGATAAAGACATGGGCAAAGCCACAGCGGGTACACCACCAAATGCCGATAAAAACTGGAAAGCGGCCACCTCACCGGAGCAAGCCAGTACCACGCATTTCAGCATTGTGGATAAGGACGGCAACGGCTTCTCAATGACTTCCAGTATTGAAATGGCCTTCGGCTCAACGGTGATGGTTCGTGGATTCCTGCTTAATAATCAGCTCACGGACTTCTCATTTAGTGAAGAAAAAGATGGCAAATTAGTGGCCAACCGCGTACAGCCCGGCAAGCGTCCTCGTAGCTCAATGTCGCCATTTATGGTGTTCGACAAAGACGATAACCTGGTCATGCTCATCGGCTCGCCCGGTGGTAGCCGCATCATCAACTATGTGGCAAAAGCCATGCTGGGTGTGATGGAGTGGAATATGGATATTCAAGAAGCCATTAACATGCCGCACTATGTCAACCGTAATGGTGGCACCGACCTGGAGGCAGGCACTCAAGCCGCTGAATTAAAGGCAGGACTGGAGGCAATGGGTCATACGGTTAAGGTGCGAGACCTGAACTCTGGACTGCATGGCATTACCATTAGCAAAGATGGCCTGAAAGGCGGTGCAGACCCTCGCCGTGTGGGACGTGCTTTGGGTAAATAGGCCATTGTGGTTAATTACTTAGGTCAATTCAGATCCGCTGTGGGTGGGCGGATCTGTTTCGTGCTGTATAAGGAGTCATGTTGCTTCGGATAAACGGATTTCGTGTACTCCGATTTGAGCTGGCTCCACAAGAAACTAATTGGCTTCAATCCCTCGCAGTCACCTTTCACTCCCTCAAAAAGCATGAGCCGGACTAGCTAGCGCTCACCTCAAAAATGAGACAGCGTTATTTCAGGAAAAAACGCAAACACAAGGCTGTAAAATAACGAAGATTACCCCAAATCACTTATCATAAATCAGGGTGTCATAACAATATGACGATTTGTTATTTTCAATTAGATAGTCCCCCGCCACCGGATAACTTATTCACCTTCCCATCTGGCTTGGGTCTAGCATTTTTAACCTTTGCGTCCGTAAGCTTCCGCTGCATTGTCAGTCCCCTTGGTGCTGGTACTTTCTCAGATACCAACATTTATACCAACAACAATGCTAGATGTTAATGTATTCACTAGACTGCTATGGACATAAAAAAAGCCTTACGGCGTTTAACTGTAAGGCTTTTTAAAATAATTTGGATTATCACAGATGCTTGTATGGTGCCCAGAGCCGGAATCGAACCGGCACGGTATTTCTACCGAGGGATTTTAAGTCCCTTGCGTCTACCTATTTCGCCATCTGGGCAATGAATTCTGCAAACTAACCCTTGTCGTGGAGGCTGAACCCGGAATCGAACCGGGGTACACGGATTTGCAATCCGCTGCATCACCACTCTGCCATCCAGCCATAAGGATATTTTTACAAAACGAGGATCTGGAGCGGGAAACGAGATTCGAACTCGCGACCCCAACCTTGGCAAGGTTGTGCTCTACCACTGAGCTATTCCCGCAATCATTACACGCGTACTACTTCGTTACGCCCCGGAAAGTCACAGCGAGGCTGTAGCACTTCTAAATTCTGGAGCGGGAAACGAGATTCGAACTCGCGACCCCAACCTTGGCAAGGTTGTGCTCTACCACTGAGCTATTCCCGCGTCGAGGTGGCGTATATTACGAAGGCGAATGTTATCTGTCAACATGTCGCATGACTTTTTTTAAAAAACCTGAAAATCATGCTACACACAACATTTCTGAACTTTATATTCTTAACAGTGCCTTATGGAACGTGAGATAACGCGCCAGCGCCGCACTCCCGAAACAGGTTGCGTTGTGCGCTTGTCTTGCCACTCTTGAGCTACCCCGATGGGAGACCGCTTAGCGGTGCGATCTCCCCGTTTATCAAATTTGTCAGCACCGGTTCACAGTACATCCGTTATTGTGTGCCAGCTTTGCTTTGATGATGTTTTAACCAGATCAACAAAATATTCGATCTATTTTAATGAATAGCCATTATTTTTTTTGATAAAAAAATAGGAACTTCGCTTTACCTGAGATGAAAGTAAGCTATAATCGCCGCGATTTTTACAGGCCACCTGTCAAAATCATGGGGACACAACAATAAACACTATACATATAAATAATAACCCTTAAATACATCTAGATGGACTTAGCTATGACAGCACAAATTACTCGTAAATCAGCCCTTCCTGTTGATGGCGTTGAGCCGTACAAAACCTCTCCAAATGAGGAGTATATGAATGAGGCTCAGCTCGCGCATTTCCGAAACATTCTGGTCAAGTGGCGTGAGTCGCTGCTGGAGGAAGTCAACCGTACCGTTGACCACATGCAAGAAGATGCCAGCAACTTCTCGGATCCTGCCGACAGAGCCACGCAGGAGGAAGAGTTTACCCTTGAGTTACGTGCCCGTGATCGTGAGCGCAAACTAATCCGCAAAATTGAAAAAACCATCGCCCGTGTTGATGCAGATGATTACGGCTTTTGTGATGCCTGTGGTATTGAAATCGGCCTACAACGCCTGGAGGTCAGACCAACTGCTGAGCTTTGTATTGACTGCAAGTCCACTCAGGAAATTAAAGAACGCCAACTGGCTAACTAAGTGGCTACTCAAGCCAAATGAGCGAAGCCATCCTGCCGGTTCGAGACTCGCGCCGGTAGGAGTAAAATAAGTTGCTCTGTGTGTAAGTGCACCACTCTCCACCAAAAACATGGCTCTGCCTAATCCCCACACCTTCCAGCCTCAATCGTGTGAGAGCGTACAAGTCGGCCAACCATTTTCCCTTACCATGTGCCTTGAACGCCTCGTCACTTTTAGAGTCAGTTGAAAGAAAAGCCTCCCGCACTTCACCACCTACCTCAAATTGCTCAAAGCCAATCGCCGCACCCAACCACACTAAAAGTTCATCCGGCTGGCACTGCATCCCTGCGATTGTAGACTCCAGAATACCCGCTTCAAGCCCACGCCAACCTGCATGTGCCGCAGCCACCGCTGTTCCTTGCATATTACAAAACAGAACCGGCAAACAGTCGGCTGTCATTACTGCACACACCTGCCCCGCATCATGAGCAATAATCGCATCACCCACCACGTTATTAGCAGCACCTGTATGCATTACAACAGTTGTGCCATGTACCTGTGTCAACCACATTGGCTCCGCAGGCAACCCGCATCGCTTATGAAGCAACGCGCGATTTTTGGCAACAGCCGCTGGACTATCCTCAACGTGATCACCAAGGTTCATGCTGTCAAATGGTACTTGGCTCACCCCACCCTCACGGGTCGTCATAACGGACTTCACATGTTCCGGCACAGGCCAATCAGGATAAATCAATCCGTTTCTAAGTACATCAGGCATCATTAGACTCATCGGATAATATTGCTAAAAGTTGCTGCATATCTTCTGGCATGTCTGCCTCAACGCTTAATGGCTCTCCTGTTATCGGATGCACCAGGCTCAGGCGAGCTGCGTGTAAGGCCTGACGGGGAAATGATCGAAGCGCGTGGCATTTTGCCTCACCCAACCCGGACGGAATCCGCAAGCGACCACCATACGTCTTATCTCCGACTAGGGGATGATGCTTCCAACTCATGTGTACACGAATTTGATGTGTACGACCTGTCTCAAGATGAACCCGTAACAATGTGTGTTTTTGCATACGCTGCTCAATGCGATAATGCGTGATGGCTGTCTTTCCACCTTCCTCAAGCACCGTCATTTTCTTGCGATCTCGTGGATGCCGTCCGATATTTCCCTCAATCGTGCCACCAGAAATTAACTCCCCACACACTAATGCCTGATACTCACGACTAATTTCCCGCTCCTGCAATGCTTCCACCAAGGCGTGATGGGCTTTCATATCTTTAGCCACCATCATCAAGCCTGTCGTGTCTTTATCCAACCGATGCACAATACCAGCGCGAGGAACTTCATTTTGACGATGATTGTGTGCCAACAAGGCATTCATCAAAGTACCACTCCAATTTCCAGCAGCAGGGTGCACCACTAAACCCGCAGGTTTGTTGAGAATTAATAGATACTCATCTTCATAACGAATATCCAGCGGAATATCCTCCGGTTCAAAGTCAGAACGCTCAATGGGTTGAGTGTGAATAATAATCACCTCACCACCCCTCACTTTATCTTTGGCTGCCATAGCCTGGCCGTCTACAGTAATATCGCCAGCTTTCAGCCATTTTTGCAGTTGGCTACGGGAGTAATCCGGGCACAGCTCGGCAATCACGCGATCCACGCGCTGATTGAAACTGGCATCGGGGACAATAAGTTCAATAATTTCCACGTCTGACATTGATAGTCTATAATTGCGTTGTTTTAGAATGCGGGGGATTATACGGCATATTGTTGCCTGCATGTCGTAATTCAGCGAGTATGCAGCGCACGGTCGCTATATACCTATTGTCGGGGGCGACAATCATTGACTATTAATAGTACGTTCCCACTAATAATCATAAAATATGAGTCACAAACTATGAACCAATGGAAACTACTGGTAATCGCCTCACTCGCCATCAGCCTAAGTGCTTGCTCGATGCTAAACCGGAACAAAAATAAACAAGAGGCCGACAAGAAAGTAGCGGCTGAAAGTACCGTTAGCGCACAGCAATTACTCAGGAAAGGCCGTGAAAATTCAGCAGTGGGTAACTATGAAGCGGCGCTCAAGAATTTTGAAACACTGGAAGCCCGTTATCCGCTCGGAAAATTTGCAGAACAGGCAATGCTTGAGTCGGCGTATGCTTCCTACAAGCACGATGAGCCGGATACCGCACTCGACAACATTGACCGCTTTATGCGGATGTATCCTCGCAGCAACCGCATTGACTACGCGCTATACCTGAGGGGCTTGGTCAATTTTAACCGTGGTGGCAGTATTGTTGACCGTGTTTTCCCTCGTAGTTTCTCAGACCTGGATGGGGTCAGAAAGAAAGAAGCTTTCCACGACTTTCAGAAGCTGCTAACCCGCTACCCCGACAGCAAATACGCCCCGGATGCCGCCAAGCGTGTGGGCTATTTGCGAAACTCATTGGGTGAAAGTGAGATGAACATTGCGGAGTATTATATGAAGCGTGGCGCATACCTCGCAGCATTTAACCGTGCCGAGTACACGCTTGCCAACCATCAAGGTACACCTGCTGTTATTCGTGCGTTACAGGTAAAGATTTGTGCTGCAAAAGCGTTGAAGCGTGACAGCATTGCTAGCGATACCGCACGGGTTTTAAGGCTAAACTTCCCCGAGCAAACAAAGATTCGCTGCAAATACTAAGTGGACTTTTGTCTTGGCAAGAGACATCAGAAGCAACCGGGCCATAAATTGCATTATGGCCTTTTTACTGCCCGCCCTTCGGATGCTCATCAAAATACGCCGTTACTGATCAAACAAGTTTATAGATAGCCTCGCTCGGCAAACGACACAACATCATCACCGATAATAAAGTGATCCAGTACCCTGACATCCACCATTCCCAGGGCATCCTTCAAGCGATCCGTAATATGGTGATCTGCCTGACTCGGCTCAGCCACCCCCGAAGGATGGTTATGTGCAAAAATGGCAGCCGCGGCATTGTGATGAATCGCCCGACGAACCACCTCCCTGGGATAAACACTGGCACTATCAATAGTGCCGCGAAACATTTCCTCATACTCAATCACCCGATGCCTGTTATCAAGAAACAAACAGGAGAAGACCTCATAAGGGTAGCCACGCAGACGATGACGCAAATAGCTACGTACGGCGCTCACATCGGTCAGTGCATCGCCACGTTTGATATGCTCCTCAAGGTAACGGCGACTCATTTCTACCACCGCTTTTAACTGAACAAACTTAGCCTGTCCCAAGCCTTTGCTTTGACAAAACTCTTCTTCATTGGCACCCAGTAGCGCACAAAGCCCGCCAGCATCCTTGAGCACATCACGCGCCAGATCAACGGCACTTTTTCCTTTAATACCAGTTCGCAAAAAAATAGCCAACAACTCAGCATCACTCAAGAATTCGGGGCCACGCGCCAATAGCTTTTCTCGCGGCCGATCTTCCACCGCCCAATCTGTAATTGCCATAGAGTCACCTTGGTCATTTTTGTTATGATCTGGATTATGGATAATCTAGCGTCGAAAAACATAATTGTTGGGATAAGTGGTGGGATCGCTGCTTATAAATCTGCCGAATTGATCCGGCTTTTTAAAAAAGCACAAGCCAATGTCAGGGTGTGTATGACGGATGGTGCCAAAGAATTTATCACCCCACTGACCCTGCAAGCACTGTCAGCAAATCCGGTACATAGCACGTTGCTTGATCCAGACGCCGAGGCGGGCATGGGACACATTGAGCTGGCACGCTGGGCGGACTTGTTAGTTATTGCTCCCGCGACCGCAGATTTAATGGCCAGAATGCGCGCGGGTATGGCAGATGACTTGTTAACAACACTCGTGCTGGCAACGCAGGCTCCTGTGCACATTGCCCCAGCGATGAACCAACAAATGTGGGCGCACCCCGCCACTCAGGGCAATATTTCAGCACTGGCAAAGCGCCATCATATACACGGCCCCGTAGTCGGTGAACAGGCGTGTGGTGACGTTGGTTATGGCAGAATGCTGGAACCTCAGGCGATCTTTGAGGCCGTTGCGGCTTCCCGTGGCACAACGAACAACACCTCGGCAAAGACTGTTCCCTCACCCGCCACACGCATTGAACAAAAGTTCTCTGGCAAAAAAGTGCTGATTACCGCTGGCCCGACCCGTGAGCCTATTGATCCGGTTCGCTACCTCACCAACCGCAGCTCAGGAAAAATGGGCTACGCAATCGCCGAAGCCGCTGCACAGATGGGGGCTAAGGTTGTGCTGGTTTCTGGCCCGACCCGCCTGAATACCTCAGATAAGATCAAACGCATTGATGTGGAAACGGCTGAACAAATGCTGGCAGTTGTCAGCTCGGAAGTCATCGATAGTGACATTTTTATTGCCGCCGCTGCCGTATCAGACTATCGCGTAAAAAAAATTGCCACACAAAAGCTGAAAAAACAGAGCGATGGACTAAACTTGGAACTTGAACAAAATCCAGACATACTCGCGACAACCAGCTTAGCCAACCCCGGTTTATTTACTGTCGGCTTTGCAGCTGAAACAAACGATGTCATCAAATACGCCACTGGAAAGCTGGCTCGGAAGCAGCTCGACATGATTGTAGCCAACCAAGTGGGTGAGAATAAAGTGTTTGGTAAAGACAGTAATCAGGTTGATGTTCTGACAAAGACGGGTGAGCATTTGGCCCTACCGGAAATGGACAAACAAGCGTTGGCCTTTGAGATACTTAATTTCCTCCATGAACTTTACGACAAGGAACAACAAAACGCATGACTGCAAGTATCGACTATAAAATTCTCGACCCTCGCATTGGCCAGAGTATCCCGCTCCCAGAATACGCCACAGAGGGTTCGGCTGGCATGGATTTGCGTGCTTGCCTGGACGCTGATTTGACACTTGAGCCAGGGCAAACTGAACTCATCCCAACTGGACTAGCGATTCACATTGCAGATCCAACGATCGCTGCAACCATCCTGCCTCGCTCTGGCATGGGACACAAACATGGCATCGTCTTGGGCAATTTAGTTGGCTTGATCGATTCTGACTATCAGGGTCAGTTGTTTATATCGTGCTGGAACCGTGGTCAGGAGGCTTATACCATTCACTCCGGCGATCGTATTGCTCAATTAGTATTCGTGCCAGTATTACAAGTGTCACTCAACCCTGTTGATTCATTTGATCACAGCAAACGCGGCAGTGGTGGATTTGGCCACTCCGGTAAAAAATAAAATGATAATAAACTACGCCCTACCCCCCGAGAGCAAGACCTATGACTCCCTCAATCCAGCAAGAGATATTTCGTGCCTATGATATTCGTGGCAAAGTAAACGAAGAATTTTTCCCACCGGATGCTTATGCCATCGGTTTAGTAATTGGCCATAAGATATTGTCCGCCCAGCGCAAACAAATTTTACTGGGCCGCGATGGCCGCCTGAGCAGCCCGGAGATAAAGAGATACTTGTTATCTGGCCTACTGGACTCAGGGTGTGATGTCATTGACCTGGGGCTCACCCCAACACCCACTGCCTATTTTGCAATGTCACACCTGAAGATTGCAGACGCAGTTATTGTCACTGCCAGCCACAATCCGGGTCATTACAATGGCATCAAAATGGTGATTAACAACACACCATTAACAAAAGCAGAAATCCGCCAGCTCTATGACTCCATTTTTCAAAAGCAATATAGCCGCTCAGAAAATATCGGCCAGCTCAGCTCGTATGACACCATTCTTGAGGATTACACCACGGCTGTTGTTAACGACATTCACCTGAAAAAGCCCCTAAAAATAGCCATTGACTGTGCAAATGGTGTGACTTCCTTGTTGGCAGAACGCTTGTTCGAGCAAATTGGCTGCGAGGTTAGCCCGCTCTTTTGTGAGCTTGACGGCCACTTTCCCAACCACTCCCCCGACCCGACCGACCCTGACAATCTGGTTGCACTACAGGAGCTGGTAGTACGTGAAAAACTGGATATTGGTATCGCCTTTGATGGCGATGGGGATCGCGTAATTGCTGTTGATGGTCACGGTAAAATTCTCTGGCCGGATCGCATTATGATTCTGCTGGCACAACAGGTGTTAAAACAACAGCCTAATGCCACAGTGGTCTGCGATATAAAATGCAGCTACTTACTCAGTCAGGCCGTTCAGGAAGCTGGTGGAAAAGTTGCCCTGTGCCCGACCGGACACTCACATCTTAAAAGCAAGGTGCGTGAATTAAATGCAACGCTGGGAGGTGAGTTCAGCGGCCATATTATACTGCGGGATCGCTGGTCAGACTTTGATGATGGCTTATATGCTGCAGCGCGTTTGCTGGAAGCACTCTCCAAAAGTGACCACAGCAGTGCCGAAGTCTTTGCAGCATTTCCCGAAAACCACAGCACACCGGAATATCGCCTGAACTTTACCAACGCCGCAGCAGCACAACAACTGCTCAGCACCTTAATACAAGCCGCAACGTTTGAAGGTGCCACGCCCTGTTTTATTGATGGCTTGCGTGTGGATTATTGCGATGGCTGGGGATTGATGCGGGCATCAAATACCAGTGCCGATCTGACCTTCCGCTTTGAAGCCGCCACGTCACAACGTCTGGAAGCCATTAAAGCGTCGTTTCGACACTTGCTACGTCAGGCCGGAATAAAAGCTGAATTGCCATTCTGATTGCGCCATAATAGCCGCTCCTTAAACTGAGCAGACAGCAACAACCATGAATGAATCCGGCAATCAATACGACATTGGTAATACACTGACCGAGGCGCTGCCTTATATCCAGCGTTACTCCGGCAAAACCATTGTCATCAAGTATGGTGGCAATGCAATGACTGACCCTGAGCTGGAGCTAGGTTTTGCGAATGACGTGGTACTGCTCAAACAAGTGGGCATTAATCCGGTCATTGTGCATGGTGGTGGCCCACAAATTGCGAGCTTGCTGGATCAACTAGGCAAAGAAAGTCATTTCATTGATGGTATGCGCGTGACCGATACCGAGACAATGGATGTTGTACAAATGGTGCTGGGCGGCTTGGTGAACAAGCGGATAGTGGGTTTGATCAGCCAGGCAGGTGGCCGTGCTATTGGATTAACGGGTAAAGATGGCAACCTGATCAAGGCCAAAAAGCTCAATATCGAACGCAAAACCGTCACTGACCAGCCTTCTGAAATTATTGATCTTGGTCACGTCGGCGAAATTGTCGCTATTAACACCTCAATTATCGAAGTTCTGGAGCATGAGTCCTTTATTCCAGTCATTGCCCCTGTTGGCATGGGAGAGGATGGTGCTTCCTATAACATCAATGCAGACATTGTTGCCGGACAAATTGCTTCAGCACTGAATGCCGAACGGTTATTGTTGTTGACCAACACCCCGGGGGTGCTGAGTAAGGAAGGAACTTTGCTGACCGGACTGAATACGACAGATGTTTCTGCCTTGATTGACGATGGCACCATTCACGGCGGCATGCTGCCAAAAGTCGCCTGCGCACTTGATGCAGCAAGCGCGGGAACAAAGTCTGCCTGTATCATTGACGGGCGCGTCGAACATGCCGTATTACTGGAGCTACTAACCGATCAGGGTATTGGCACTCTCATTCGCCAGTAACACGCAGTTGATCACACACGATTAGATCGCCAGTTCTTTGCTGCCATAGTCGGGAACGGGCTGATCTGGTGGGAACAACAGATGGTCACCGAGATCAAGCGGCCGCTGCCATTCACCCTCGTGCAGTTCAAGCTTCCTGCTTTGCTCATCCCAGACTAATTGATAATTCCGATGGCGTGGACTCCTATCCCAGTTTTCATAGACAGTATCCACGATATACACTTTATCCAATGCCGCTGCGACGTAGTGAGTGCTTGCAAACACTGCGCCGGACAGTGCCAACATTGATGCCAAGTACCATACTTTCCTTTTCATAACCATCTCCGAACACGGTGTTTATAGTCCAGATAAGGCTGTCCGAACTTTTTTGCGAGCACTTGCTCTTCGGGAATAATCTGCTGAGTGGTAATTAATAATACAAACAGTGGCAACGCCAACAATGCCGAGACACTACCAAACCACAGCGCGACTCCCGTCAAACTAAATAACAACCCCAAGTACATTGGGTTTCGAGTGTAGCGATACAAGCCTGATTCCACAATCTGTTGGGAATTATCCGGCTTCATTGGATTCAGGGTAGTTTTTGCCCTAAAAAACAAACCCGCAGCCCACACGTCAATACTCACCCCTATTGCAATCACCACAAAACCTAGCTTATTCCAAGGCGGGTCGATCCACTGAAACAGCGGATACGTCGTATGCAATAACCACATCACACCTCCCACCAATAGGGCATAAAACGGCGGCGGTATTTTTAGTTTTAACATATCAACCCTAATACTCATATTGTTCTACTTTCCGATCAGACTACATTCTTAAACGATTGTTTCCGATGCACCCTGTCATCACACCTGTCACATAACCCTATCATTACACAAATTTACACATATCTTCAGCTGACCATACACTATTAATGGTTTAAACTCAGACTATCACGATCAACAACTTCAATTACTTACTAATAACTTAAAATATACAATTATGGATTCCCAACCTTCAATTCGTCGCTTCTTTCTGGCTGGCTTTGTGCTGTGCGCACTGATGATCGGCTTCGCCTTGTTCAGTCAACATTACATGGACCTAGAGCCTTGTCCGCTCTGCATCTTTCAACGTATTGCTGTCATGGTGCTGGGTGTGGTGTTTTTGCTGGGTGCAATTCACAACCCATCCACAGGCCTGGGCCGAAGAGTCTATGGTCAACTGGTGGTACTCGCTGCTCTGGCCGGTGCAGCTGTCTCAGCACGTCACTCCTGGCTGCAACATTTACCGCCGGAAAAAGTGCCGGAGTGTGGGCCAGGCTTATCTTTTTGGCTTGATACCCTACCGATGACTTCGGTGCTTGATAAAGTATTTAACGGCTCTGGTGAGTGTGCAGAGGTGGAGTGGGCCATGTTCGGGCTGAGTATGCCAGAGTGGACACTGCTTGCCTTTTTAGCATTTGCCCTGTACGGCTTTAAAGTCCTCATCAAAGGCCGCTAACTGGTGATATACTCCCGCCGTTCATAGTTGAGTTAAGAGGAATACACCATGGATGTTATGGAAAGAATCAAACGTGTCGTTGAAGAAAACCCAGTCATTATCTTCATGAAGGGTTCTCCGAAGCTGCCACAATGTGGCTTTTCCAGCCGTGCGGCACAGGCTCTCATGGCCTGCGGTCAGGAGTTTGCCTATGTGGATGTCATTCAGGATCCTGAAGTCTTCCAGAACCTCCCCCAGTTTGCCGACTGGCCAACTTTCCCGCAAATCTATGTCGGTGGTGAGTTGATTGGCGGCTGCGATATTACGCTTGAAATGTTTGAAAGCGGCGAGCTGGAAAAAATGGTTAAGCAAGCCCGCATTGATGCTGGTCTGGATGTAAATGAGGCCACTGCCTAACCGAGAACGTCAACAGATTTCAACATTAGCCTCGTTTTTTGAGGCTTTTTTGTATTCGGTTATTATCTAAAAAAAACTCACCGACAAAAACACGATACCCGCTCCGTACATTTCCCCCTCAAGTCACAAGGAGTCGCTCATGGAAGTCATATTCTCACTCTTTTCACTGGTCGTACTAAGTGCCATCGGTGTTGGCAGCATAATGATTCTGATATTTTTTGCTAAAAAAATGGGATTTATCAACTCATCATCACTCAGCAACAAGCAGAACACGGATGGCACACACCCCGACACTCCAAATCCCCCAGATAACGCAGGCTTGCAACTACCCGATTGGACAAGACTCAGCCAATCACTCATCACCCGCTTTATCTTGGTCGCGGTGTTAAGTCTGCTAATGACCATTCCGCTGGATAAAGTCAACAGCATCGTCCAGGAACGTGGCCATCTCTACAAATCGGTACTGAACAGTATTGCCAGCACCTGGGGCGAGCAACAGAAACTATCCGGCCCTGCGCTGTTAATTCCCTACACTGAAAAGTTTGTCACCGAAAATATCCTGACGGATAAGGAAGGTAATCAACATAAAGAAAACAAGATCAGCTACAAACACCAGACGGCCATTGTGCTACCCGAAAGTTTGTCTATTATTAATAAGTTACAGGGACACGAACGCACTCGTGGTATTTACAAGTCGCTGGTGTACAGTGCCGACTTATCGCTACAAGGCAAGTTTAAACGCCCCAATATCGAAGGCTTATCCGAATATATCGACCAAATTCACTGGGATAAAGCGTGGATTGCTTTAGGGATATCCGATACCCGTGCCATTAATAAGGTCTCTGCCTTGGACTGGTCTGGTCAGCAAATGGCTTTTGAGCCAGGCACTCGCATTACCTCACTGATTGAGAGCGGTTTCCATGCCCCAATAGCCTTTGACCCAAACCAGTCTGAATTTAGTTACTCCTTGAGTCTAAACGTCAATGGTAGCAGCGGTTTCTACTTCGAACCCTTCGCAAAAACCACAGATGTCACCGTGCTGTCTGATTGGCCACACCCAAGCTTTCAGGGAAGCGTATTACCCAGCGAGCGGCACATCACCAGTACGGGCTTTGAGGCCAAATGGTCAATTCCACACCTGGCACGCAACTACCCACAAATGTGGGTTGTGGAAAGCCAAAAATTTAACATCCACGAATTTAGCGCTGGCGTAAACTTATTCGAACCGGTATCGCTGTATTCGCAAATTACCCGCACCATCAAATACGGTATTTTGTTTATCGCCCTCACCTACATTACTTTTGTTATTTTTGAACTGGGCATCCAGAGACGTTTGCACATGGTGCAATATGGCGTGATTGGTTTGGCGCTGACAATGTTCTATCTCAGTCTGCTGTCACTGGCTGAGCATATTGACTTCGGCCAGGCCTACCTTATAGCCGCCACACTCATTAGCGTTATGATCAGTACTTATGCCTATTCTGCCGTGCGGAGCGCTTCACGAACGGGGATTATATTTGCACTGCTTTGCAGCTTGTACTTTATCCTGTACTCGCTACTCAAACTGGAAGACTATACGTTGTTGGTCGGAACAGGATTACTGCTGCTGATTCTCGCCATCGTGATGTATTTCACGCGTAATCTCGGCAGCCAGACCGACTCTCCGGAAACACCTACCCAAACCGGAAGCCACGCCGACTCTCCGGATACATCGGCCAAAACTAGCTAAAGGCCATACGTACTCTTACCCGCAGGCGGCGATGGGTATCCTTATCCAAGCTGTCTGCGGGAAGCATTACGGTGTAGCAACCGGAATCACCTTTAAAATTCAACACAATCAACCAAGGGCTGACGAAACTGTTGGGCTGTAATTCAACCAAATGCCACTTATCACTCGTCAGTACTGCCCATTGTTGGTCATTATCCTGGTTTATCTCCAGTGCTGAGCACTTGCCTAACTGCCAATAATGTACTCGTAAATAGTAAGCACCAACCATGAGCAGTGCGGCCAGTGGCAGCACCAGAACATACCAGGCCAATGGCGTGTAAAACAGCACAGTAATAGCCAATAGTAACAAGGGCGCGACAATCACCCCCGCCACCATTGGGCTGCCTTTGATTTCAATACGAACCGGTTGACTAAACGGGGAATTAAGTATCATACCCTGACAGAGAACGACTCACCGGATTGCAAGGCATTGAGCACCTCCTCACGCGAGCCATGAAAAGCAATACGCGCTCGCTTTCGGGAGATTTGATAGTCGTACATTGGGTCATAATAGTTTAGTAACAACTCACCAAATACCCTACGAAATCCTGAGTACCCCTGATCAGCAGCTAATTGCTTTATGGCGGCTTGCATTTGCATGGCCAATCGCTGGAAACGCTCACCACCAAGACGCTTTTGTAACTTGGCCAAGCTTGCTAATAAGTGTGCTTCCAGCTTTTGTAAGCCAACCACTGTTCCAAATTGCTGGCAATAGGCTTCATGGATATCACAAGCGTACTCCTGAACCGTGATATCAATGCGCTCCTCATCTGCAACCTCAAGATTAACTATTGGTGATACGGACATATTCTGATGTAGCACCTGTGGCAGATGCAGCGAACCAATGTTACGGCCTTCATCTTCCAACACCAAGGTACGATGGCCCGCCGCTTCCACCTTGAGCAAGGCAACGGCCAGATTATTCTCAAAATTGATCTGAGTCGGCTGCGGCGTGGTGGTATTGCCAAACGCTGAGCCACGATGATTGGCAAGCCCCTCCAGATCAATACTATTGCCCAGCTTTTTGAGTAAGCGGGTTTTACCAGTACCACTACGTCCGCTGAGCACTACAATATTCATTTCTGAGCTAATACGCTCCGTACTCTCAATCAGGAAGCGACGCAGGGCTTTATATCCCCCTGCAACGCGCGGGTAGTCCACCCCGCAATCGTCCATAATCCATTGCTGAGTCGTGCGAGAGCGCAAGCCACCCCGAAAGCAAAATAAAACACCTTCTGGGTGCTGATTCACAAATGCCTTCCATGCAGCCAGACGTGCCGCTTTAATCTCACCACTGACTAATTGATGCCCCAGCTCAATTGCGGATGCCTGCCCCTGTGCCTTATAACAGGTTCCGACCGCCGCCCTTTCTTCATTGCTCATCAACGGAAGGTTGCAAGCATTGGCAAAACTCCCCTGTGCAAACTCCACTGGCGCGCGCAAATCAATCATTGGTATATCATCCAGAAATAAACGCGCAAAATCGGATTCAGTGCATGTGCTTGGCATGAATGGCTCCACTGCTTACGGTTAACTCACTCAGTCATGATCAACCTGAACCGCAACAAAAAGCCGCATTATACATCATGCCTCTGAGGGAATGATGTATTTTCCCAGGCGTTGCGGTAGACTGCGCGAATGACTGAATTATCTCCCAACATTATTCAAAAAAAACCCGCCGATACCCGAGTAATTGTCGGCATGTCCGGTGGTGTGGATTCATCGGTGACGGCCTTATTGTTGCTGGAGCAAGGCTATCAGGTCGAAGGCCTGTTTATGAAAAACTGGGAAGAAGACGATACCAAGGATTATTGCACCGCCCGCGTTGATCTGGAGGATGCTCAGGCGGTCTGTGACAAAATCGGCATTTCCCTCCGCACAGCCAGCTTCTCTACCGAATACTGGGATTATGTCTTTGAATACTTTTTGGCTGAATATAAGGCGGGCCGTACGCCCAACCCCGACATTATCTGCAATAAAGAAATCAAGTTTAAAGCCTTTTTAGAATTCGCACTGGACTTAGGCGCCGATTACATTGCAACCGGCCACTACACACGCATCGGGCATGATAACCGCTCTGGCAAGGTTCAGTTGCTTAAAGGCCTGGATGACAACAAGGATCAAAGTTATTTTCTGTACACACTGGGTCAGCAACAACTATCGCGCAGCCTTTTCCCGGTCGGTGAGTTGCAAAAAACCAAAGTGCGCAGATATGCCGAGAAAGCAAACTTGGCAACTGCTAAAAAGAAAGACAGCACGGGTATTTGCTTTATTGGCGAACGTAAGTTCCGGGATTTTTTACAGCAATACTTACCCGCACAACCCGGCGAAATTGTGACACCCAACGGTCGGGTTATTGGTGAGCATCAAGGCTTGATGTATTACACCTTGGGCCAACGTCAGGGGCTAGGAATTGGTGGCTTAAAAGATACCAATGATGAGCCGTGGTTCGTCGTCAGCAAGAATTTAGAGAAAAATCACTTAATCGCCGCGCAGGGACACCATCATCCCCTGCTCTTGAATAAACAACTTGTGGCCTCACAATTACACTGGGTGGCAGGCGAGCCACCAGCAGAGCATTTTCAAGCAACGGCGAAAATTCGTTACCGTCAAACCGACCAGCCTTGTCGCGTTACTCAGTTGGACGACGAGCAGTGGGTGGTTTGTTTTGATGAGCAACAACGCGCCATCACACCGGGGCAGTCCGTGGTGTTTTATCAAGATGATGTTTGCCTGGGCGGTGGTATCATCGACGATATGCAAAAGGACTGCGCATCACATTTTACATTAACGACAAATCAGGCTTAGACGACTTTGGAACACTCAACACGCAACCGAACCATTGCACTTGCTGCTCTTTTTCAATGTATTGATGGCGTTATCCAGCTTGCCAATACCGGCAACTGTGACGAGGAACTGTTTGAATCCTGCGTCAATAGTCTGTTGATTGATGATGCCATGAGTGCTGAGGCACTTTATGGAGGGCTGGATAAACTAAAGCCGGGCCTGTCTTCCATGATGCATCAACTAGGCAGTGGTCGCACTGATCCGAACGGCCGAGCAAAACAACTGGATGCCACCCAGTATGCAATCAGTGTGTTGTCACTGGAGAAGAAGTTGTCACGCAATCCCGAAGTCTTTCAAAAACTGATGGACGGCATTGTGGAGGCTCAGAAGCAATTGGAGTTTTTCCCTGCCACCCACACCAATATGGTGGCACGACTGGCAGAATTATACAGCAACACCATTAGCACACTTGGCCCACGTATTATGATCAAAGGTGAGCAAATGCACCTAACGAATACTGACAATGCAGCCAGAATGCGTACCCTACTGCTTGCCGGAATCCGTGCTGCCTTGCTGTGGAATCAAGCGGGTGGTGGCCGCTGGAAGCTATTGTTTGAACGTGGGAAAATGCAACGCGAAGCGAGCAACTTACTAAAGCGAATTTAACGCTACTCATTACAATCAGGTAACGCTTTACAGAAACGGCTATTGGGGAACTATACTTATCAAGGGATACTTAAAGCTAAAATAAGGATAAGGTGTTGATATGTATAAAGGAATAGCACTATTCTTTCTGCTGGCACTGCTGAGTTGTAGCTTTGCCGCAGACCTCCCCATTAAAAGAGGCAGCCATCAGCTTACTCAAGCCAAACTAAATAACATGCTCGCTGCCGGTCAGCACCTCGCGGCGCATGCCTTCACTCCAGCGGAAAAACGCCAGCTACAAAACTGGGCGATAGAGTTATTCCGACGGGACAAAGACCCCGCGGCGGTCATGTACGCATTCAACAAATATCGGACGTACCTGAATAGACTGAAAGCCCGACCCCAACCGAAACAGCAGGCCATCGCTCGCCATGAGTTCTACCGTGAAATGATGTTTAACTGGCGCTTCCCACGTTATCGTCGGGGACAACTGGTATTACCGGATGTAATTCGACGTTATAATCCGCGACTGGATGCTCAGGTAAAGGCTGAGAAGCAACGATACTTACGGGAACAACAATTGCTGGCAGGAGCACTACAGCAACAGTTAAGGCTCAATCAACAACTTTTTAATCGCTCGATGCAACTCTACCGTGAGCACGGGAACAATATCACTCAGTCCGCTAAGGACTTATCGACGATAAACTCGCTGGCAATCACTGGTGGTAGAGTGCTCGAAACACACCCCGGCTATTTTGTAGTCGAAAGTGAAAATGGAACCCGTTACACCATTTCACGCTGAGGCGGTCGCCTTTGAAACCAAAAGGTGCTTGTGACCGATCATTTTACAAGGGCGTGTATTTTTGAGGAGGGTGGTTTTCGGCCCGTAAATCACTGCCCGCCAGTAGCAAACTCAAATCCAGCAAAGCGACCCACACCCTCGCCTCGCCCTTGTTTTCAATTTGCCATAGCCCTTTAATCAGGCGGTCCACTTCGATCGCCTTTGCGGTTATTTCCAGCCAGTTTGCCGCCTGCAAACGACGTAAAGCCGGTTGCAACATCTTCTGCCTTGGCTTAGGAATTTTGCTCAGCGCCTGTTGTTCGTTTCCACCATTTCTGAGGATATGACTCGCATCTGATAACTGCGTCACCAAGTCACTTAATACCCATAATACTAACGGTGTTGCCGTCCCCTCATGGCGTAAATGATAAAGAATATGCTGTATGCGCTTGCTGTCAGCCGCTGCAATGGCGGTGGCCAAATCAAACACACTAAAACGCGCACTGTCACTGACAGATTCCAGCACCTCTGCCTCGCCAATGTCACCTTCGCCAAACAGCAGCTTTAATTTATCAATCTCTTGTGCCGCAGCCAGTAAATTACCTTCCACACGTTCGGTTAGTAATCTCACCGCATCCTGTGAGGGCTGTAGCCCCTTCTGACGTAAGCGTTTTGCCACCCAGCCGAATGTTTGCGGTAAGGATAAATCCCAAAACTGCACCATGACTCCCACATTGGACAGGGCTTTTGCCCAGGCACTGTTTTTCTGGCGAGCATCCATGCGCTGACAAGTAATGAGCAGGATTTTATCGTCAGGCAGACGCTTAGTGTACTCCACTAAAGCCTTGCTGCCCTTAGCGCCGGGGGACTGTTTCTCCAACCGCAAGTCCAACACTTTTTGCTGGCTAAACAACGACATTTCATCGGCTGCCTGGCTTAATGATGACCAATCAAAACCAGCTTCTACCCGAAGAATTTCCCGTTCTGTATAACCTTGTTCACGCGCCGCACGACGCACTGCATCGGCAGCTTCCAACATTTGCAGTGGCTCATCACCACTGAGTAAATAAACAGGACTAAGCGGGTTATCAGACGAAAGCAATGGTAGGAGTTGGTCGGCGTGGACATTCATTAGGCGGCAGCACCTTTATCGCCACCTTTTTTCATTTTCTTGCCAGCCTCGGCACGTTGCTTACGCACTTCTTTGGGGTCGGCAATGAGTGGCCGGTAAAGCTCAATACGGTCTTTATCACGCAGTACTTGTGTGCCGGGAGCGATTTTTCCAAATAAACCTGCTTTTAATGACGCAACATCCAAATCGGGATAATGATCCTGAATCATTGATAGGGTAATCCCCTGTGCCAAGGTCGTGCCTTTTGGAACAGTAAAACTCAGCAAGGTCTGTTGCTCAGGTAGTGCATACACCAGCTCAACATTCACCAAATCATCCGCTACTGACCCTGCGCTCACTTTCGTATTGCTTTCAAACGTTTCCATAAACCACCTTGGCACGTGCTACAAAGGAGTCCACGAAAGTGTTGGCCACTTGATTGAACACGGGGCCAAGCGCCATGCCCACAAGCCGGTTTGAAAACTCAAACTCAAGGTTCAGAATGACTTTGCAAGCGTCTTCTGAAAACTCATCAAAACGCCAGAATCCTTGTAATTTTTTAAATGGGCCATCCAGTAAAGTTAATTTAATTAAGTGTGGCTTTTCTAAGGTATTTAAGGTGGTAAACGCCTTATTTATCGTACCTTTTTGTATGGTGACCGACGCCTGCACCTGTGTTTCATCGCGCTTATGCTCCTCTGCCCCCCCACACCAGGGTAGAAACTCAGGGTAAGCAGATATATCATCGACCAGTTGGAACATTTGCTCTGCACTAAAAGGAACCAATGCACTACGGTTTATGCTGGGCATATCAAGTTTTTTCCTGAAATATATAGACGGCTGAAATTTATCGGCGAATTGCAGTATCGGTTCACACCGAGCTAGGGGTATAATACACGGATGGCTAAGAAGCAAAAGAAAAAAGGGCATGGTGGTTTAACAATCGCACTAAACAAAGTCGCGCGCCACGATTACTTTATTGAAGACACGTATGAAGCGGGTCTGGTGTTGGAAGGCTGGGAAGTAAAGAGCCTCCGCGAGGGGAAAGTGCAGCTCAAAGAAAGCTATGTATTTCTCAAACAGGGGGAGGCATGGTTGAACAACGCACATATCTCACCACTCAATACTGTATCCACCCACATCACGGCAAATCCGCTACGGACGCGCAAGCTGCTACTCCACGTCGAAGAGATTATTCGTCTGGGCGCTTCGGTTGAACGCAAAGGCTATACCGTTGTGCCGCTAGCACTATACTGGAAAAATAATCGAGTAAAACTCGAAATTGGCTTGGGTAAAGGTAAGCAACTGCACGACAAACGAGCCACATCGAAAGAGCGTGACTGGAATCGTGACAAACAGCGTATACTAAAAAATACCTAAGAATGCACCCTGATAAAATATTCTATGACTGAAAATAACGCCGAAGGGTTGGATCTGTCCGCTTTTCACCAACTCCCCAATCTCGAAAAGTCACTACTGCATCTATTATCGGTCATTTACGCCCCAACCGCTGCAACACCTCTGGCGATTTGTGCGCGTAAAGTGGGGATTCGCAATCCCGCTGGTGATGAAAGTTTTAATCTACACAGCTTAAAACCGATCCTGGAAAATCTGACAGAAGCCGGCTGGGTCACCAGTGGAGTCAACCGTTTTGCCTGTAACGATACGCTGCGTGAGTACATCACACTGGACGCGATTCAACAGGGTATTTTCAATGCGTATGCTGAGCAAATTCTGATCGCATTTGAGCCTCGTCGGGTTGATGGCGAGGTCGTCTGGCAAGATATTGATCATGGTGTTTCCTACGCGCGTATCTATCTTTATATGGGAGATCGCCAGCGGTTACGCCAAACGCTACTCAGTATTTATCAGCAATTTTCAGACACCGATACACCGCTGGATGCCAAGGGTTTCTACGATACTGTTTTTGGTACACCGCCTAAGTCGGAGGTTATGAATGCGTTATCACCGGAAATTTTAGGCGACGCCTTCAAAGACCTTGCATATACTGGCATGCAAAAACTGCAAGACTTGCAGCCATTATGGAAAATGCTGCAACAATCCAGCGCTAACAATACCGATGCCCACGACCAAATTCTGGAAACACGCACGCTGTATTGCTTACTGACTGGCCAGTTAGAGGCACTGAATACCGCCGATGAGCCACATGACATCAGTCCAGCACGGACACTACTAAAGAGCATCCAGCAATTAGTGAAAAATGGTGCGAATGCTGCCATTGACGCGCTGAACCCTGACACGGATGAGCTGGAAGCTGTTTTAAACCTTGATGATGAGCTGACCAGCCTGCCCTTGCTCGCGCTGGCAAGCAGCAGTGATACGCAACACTTGCAAACTGCCCGCGCAGTCCTGGCAAAGCACCAGCACTCCTCTGTTCACATCCTGTTGCAGCAATATCTGAACTCGCTAAGCACAGGCGTGTTTAGTCTGGCTACACCAAAATCTGAAGATACATCCGGTCTGTTGGATATGTTGCTGTTGTGCATTTTCACTCAGTGGCTGGGTTATTCGCTGGATGATGCCTGCCTACAAGGCCTGCAAGAGCGCCACGCCCTGTCTGCGGATGCCAATTACCATTGGCTAGCGGCAGAGTATGCCAAGGCACTGTCACTACTAGGCGCAACGGAACAGCAGGCACATTATGCCACACTAGCCAAACAAGGCCATGAGTCACTCGGCACCCATAGCTTGTTTAACCTGGTTCAACCTAAAGCCAAATGGGAACATACGCTGGACGCACTGAACATGCTGGCGGGCAATCAGTTGCAAACCTCTCGCCATAGTGAAGAGCGCCTGATCTGGCTACTGGAAACAGACTCACACGACAACTACAGCCTGTCACCCAAAATGCAAAAGCGTAAAGCCAACGGTGGCTGGTCAAAGGGTCGTACATTGTCATTAAGCCGCCTGAAGCTGGAATACACAGAGCTGGACTTCCTCAGCGACAAAGATATTGAGCTGTGTAATCTGATCCAACACCACCCCAGTTTTGATGGCATATCGGGTGCGGCGAGCTGTTACATCGACATGAATGCGGCGTGGACTATTTTGGTCAACCACCCTGCCCTGTACTGGGATCAGTCACGCCTGACACCATTGGAAGTAGTCCAGGGTGAGTTTGAACTGCTGGTTAATGAAGAAGGCGATCAACTGCGCATCAGCTTTTATCCGCCGGTTTTGAGCAGTAAAGCAAGCGATCAATATGTGTTACAAAAGGAAACACCGGCCCGCCTGTGTATTTATCGCAAGAATGAACAAGTAATGCGCCTGCATGACATTCTGGCGCAAGGGCTGGTCATCCCCCGCGAAGCAGAATCCCAGTTGCGTGAAACGCTGAGCTCGTTAGCGCCAATGGTCAGCATCCAGTCGGATCTTGAAGGAGTGGTCGATGCCACAGCGGTTGAGTCAGACTCACGGATTCATGCCAACTTATTACCCTATGGTGAAGGACTTCGTGCCACACTGCGGGTTAAGCCATTTGGCAACTTTGGCCCACTATATCCCCCTGCTCAGGGGCGTAGAAAACTTGTGACCGAGCATTATGGCGAGAAGTTTAAAACCGAGCGCGACCTGGAGCTGGAAGCTGAGCGACTTGCTACTATCATTCAGGAAAATCCAATTCTGACGCAAGATGACACCAATTACGACGATGACTACCTGATTGACGACCCACAAGCGTGCCTGGAGCTATTGGAACAATTACGTGAGCTGGGCGATGAAGTGGTAATTGCCTGGCCGGAAGGCGAAGCCCTACGCGTGGAGTCGCATATTGACGGTAGCAGTATGCGCCTGAATATCAATAAATCAGATGACTGGTTTCAGCTTGATGGCAGCCTCGTTATCAATGAGGATTTGGTGCTGACACTGCAACAAATTCTGGAGCTATCAAAGTCCACCAACGGTCGCTTTATTGAGCTGGGTGACGGGGAGTATATTGCACTCACCAAAGAACTACAGAAAAAGCTCAGCGCTATTCATAGCCTATCTGAAACGCACCATAACCAGATTCGCGTGAGTCATTTGGCGGCATTGGCCATTGAAGACCTGACTCACGATATTGGTGAGCGCTTTGTCGATGAAGCGTGGACATCTCACCTGGCCAAACTGGAATCTCTTAAAAACTTTACGCCAGATGTACCGGCAACCCTGAATACTGATCTGCGTGATTATCAGGAGCATGGCTATCAGTGGTTGTGCCGCCTGGCAGAATGGGGCGTTGGTGCGTGTCTTGCCGATGACATGGGACTGGGTAAAACCATTCAGACCTTGGCATTAATTCTTTACCGCGCTGCTAAAGGCCCCAGTTTGGTGGTGGCGCCAACATCCGTCTGTAATAACTGGATGTCGGAAACAAAGAAATTTGCACCCACATTACAACCTCTTTTCTATCGTGGTAAAGAGCGTGCCGAGATGCTAAACAATGCTGGCCCGCAAGACCTGATTATCAGTAGCTATGGCTTACTGCAACAGGATGCCGAGCTATTTATCAATACACACTGGACGACCATTGTATTGGATGAAGCGCAGGCCATTAAGAATGTTGGCGCAAAGCGAACCCGTACCGCGCACCAACTCAAAGCTGATTTCAGATTAGTGACAACAGGAACACCGATTGAAAATCATTTGGGTGAGTTGTGGAGCTTATTCCGCTTCCTCAATCCGGGTCTGTTGCACAATCAAGAACAGTTTATGAAGCGCTTCATGATACCGATTGAGCGTGATAAGAATGAAGGTGCCAGCGATGCACTTAAAAAGCTGATTCAACCATTTATGCTGCGTCGGACGAAATCTCAAGTGCTGAACGAATTACCACCGCGTACTGAAATTACGCTGGAAATACCACTAAGCGAAGGTGAACGTGCCTTATATGAGGCAGTGCGTCTACAAGCACTTGAAGGGCTGGAGCCTGGAAGCAAAGAAAGCAACGACCACTTAAAAGTTCTGGCTGCTATCACCCGTTTGCGCTTGGCCAGCTGTAACCCCCGCCTGGTGATGCCAGAAACCACACTCCCCAGTAGCAAGCTGGAGCAATTCGCCAGCCTGCTGGAAGAGTTGTTAGAAAATAATCATAAAGTGCTAGTATTTAGTCAGTTCGTTAAACACTTAACGCTAATTCGTGAACATTTGGATCAAACAGGTATTCACTACCAATACCTGGATGGCAGTACCAGTATGGCGCAGCGTAAAGAACGTGTAGACGCGTTCCAAGCCGGTGAAGGCGATGTCTTCCTGATTAGCCTGAAAGCAGGTGGCTCCGGTCTGAATCTCACCGAAGCCGATTATGTGATACATATGGACCCGTGGTGGAATCCTGCCGTAGAAGACCAAGCCTCCGACCGCGCCCACCGCATCGGGCAAACACGCCCTGTGACAGTCTATCGTCTGGTTGCAGAAGACACGATTGAGCAGAAAATTATTAAACTGCATCAACAAAAACGTGATCTCGCCGACAACCTGCTCTCTGGCAGTGATATGAGCGGCAGTCTGAGTGCTGAAGAAATGCTAGCACTGATTCGGGATATTTAGCATTTCATCACTCATTATTCACTTATCTTCATTTAATCCAATAGACCCATCATCTATCTGAGTGTATTTTTTACTGTGCTGGGTCATGAAATCGCTCCCAAATTCAATGGGGTAGTACCCACCCACATTTCTAAGTTGCCTGTAGCAGTGAACTGGCGTGGTGATTCGTACGATCACCCGTGATGTTTCTAAGCTGCCTGTGCGGCAGTGAACCCGTAGAAATTATTGATCCTGGCCCCGGATATTTTCTAAGCTGCCTGTGCGGCAGTGAACAGTCGCAGAACGGACGCTCTGTCTCAAAGTCATTTCTAAGCTGCCTGTGCGGCAGTGAACAGTCAGCAGGTCGCGCATCATCGCCGCTTCATTTTCTAAGCTGCCTGTGCGGCAGTGAACTCCGGCGATTATTGAGAGCGCAGAGGGGTATATTTCTAAGCTGCCTGTGCGGCAGTGAACACTATCCAGTTCTTTTTTAGTCTCCGAAGACATTTCTAAGCTGCCTGTGCGGCAGTGAACGCAAACCAGACGCCGGGGGAATAATTTCGGCGTTTCTAAGCTGCCTGTGCGGCAGTGAACGTCATGTGGCTCAAGTTGTCTGGAGCTGCAGTTTTCTAAGCTGCCTGTGCGGCAGTGAACGCGATGAGTCAGTATAAGCAAAAACCACGTGTTTTCTAAGCTGCCTGTGCGGCAGTGAACCCGATCACGAAACGTTGAATTAACCGCACACATTTCTAAGCTGCCTGTGCGGCAGTGAACATTTAGTTAGTAAGAAAGACTGCGATGTTGAATTTCTAAGCTGCCTGTGCGGCAGTGAACAGCTCTTCGTTTAGCCATCTCAGCCTTGGTCTTTTCTAAGCTGCCTGTGCGGCAGTGAACGATTGTTTTAGCCTGCATAACCATAATCTTGATTTCTAAGCTGCCTGTGCGGCAGTGAACTGTTGGCTCCATTCCAACGCACGCCCGTAGTTTTTCTAAGCTGCCTGTGCGGCAGTGAACGTAAGCTATTCATTTTGTTCTGGATCTATGATTTTCTAAGCTGCCTGTGCGGCAGTGAACGATTGTTTTAGCCTGCATAACCATAATCTTGATTTCTAAGCTGCCTGTGCGGCAGTGAACGGGCGGTGTTATTCATGTGCCGATGCTTGTCCTTTCTAAGCTGCCTGTGCGGCAGTGAACAGTTAGCCATGATGGGCCTCCTTGTTGTTGATTTTCTAAGCTGCCTGTGCGGCAGTGAACTCAAACATTTCGGCGGTCTTACTGTGCAAACTTTTCTAAGCTGCCTGTGCGGCAGTGAACGATTTTATGAGCCTGAACCACCATTACCGAACTTTCTAAGCTGCCTGTGCGGCAGTGAACCAGCTGTGACATTGCACGGCAATCTGATAGCATTTTCTAAGCTGCCTGTGCGGCAGTGAACGATATTTAACTGTTTATTAGCTGGTATTGGCTTTTCTAAGCTGCCTGTGCGGCAGTGAACGTAGTGTGGGCATACGTTTGTGGGTATGTGCTTTTCTAAGCTGCCTGTGCGGCAGTGAACACACACACTCACTCTATGATGCTGGTTGTTATTTTCTAAGCTGCCTGTGCGGCAGTGAACCCGACCACAGTCAGGCTTACCACACCGCCACTTTTCTAAGCTGCCTGTGCGGCAGTGAACGGCGTGTGGGCGCGTGCGTGCGCGTGGGCGTGTTTCTAAGCTGCCTGTGCGGCAGTGAACGGGTGGTGTCTGAGCTGACCGCATGTCAAAACTTTCTAAGCTGCCTGTGCGGCAGTGAACCAACAAACGCAGCTGGTAGGCAAGCGTCGATATTTCTAAGCTGCCTGTGCGGCAGTGAACTAGTCTACACACATCGACGCAACAAACGCAGCTTTCTAAGCTGCCTGTGCGGCAGTGAACACTTGCTGTTAACGCTAGATGCACTGTCTAAATTTCTAAGCTGCCTGTGCGGCAGTGAACATAAGAAGATGCTTATATACTTGTATATTAGTTTTCTAAGCTGCCTGTGCGGCAGTGAACGTATAGGCTGGTTGGTAACGTCTGGCGAGTATTTTCTAAGCTGCCTGTGCGGCAGTGAACGGGTAGCGTGCCGGGTAGCGTGCCGGGTATCTTTTCTAAGCTGCCTGTGCGGCAGTGAACGCAAGCATTGATGGATTCCCATGCGCCTTTTCATTTCTAAGCTGCCTGTGCGGCAGTGAACAATGGAAGAGATTATTAACACCATCACTGCCGTTTCTAAGCTGCCTGTGCGGCAGTGAACATTACCTCCAAAAAATGTCGTTTGGAGGGAAGTTTCTAAGCTGCCTGTGCGGCAGTGAACGGTAATCAGGTCGTTGAGCATCCTGATGACCTTTTCTAAGCTGCCTGTGCGGCAGTGAACACGCTGGCTGATGTAGCGATGTCAGGCCAAGCTTTCTAAGCTGCCTGTGCGGCAGTGAACAGTTTGCTAGACCTACTCATAACGCTAACCCTTTTCTAAGCTGCCTGTGCGGCAGTGAACTTCCTATATTATAAGTGGGTTAGTCTTGCCTATTTCTAAGCTGCCTGTGCGGCAGTGAACAATCAAGGTCACACCTTGTCTATACATACTATTTTCTAAGCTGCCTGTGCGGCAGTGAACCTTCCTCTTACTTAGTTAATACATATAATCAATTTCTAAGCTGCCTGTGCGGCAGTGAACTTATGAGTAGGTCTAGCAAACTACACTCACTATTTCTAAGCTGCCTGTGCGGCAGTGAACATGATAAAATTGACTCACCGTTGTATTTCTGTTTTCTAAGCTGCCTGTGCGGCAGTGAACCAGTCAAAGCATTACAGTCTGAGTATTGTGTATTTCTAAGCTGCCTGTGCGGCAGTGAACCAGAGTGTTATTAACTGACGTTTTTAGCTGTTTTTCTAAGCTGCCTGTGCGGCAGTGAACCGTTGGCTGCTGGTAGGTTGTAGCAGGTTATATTTCTAAGCTGCCTGTGCGGCAGTGAACCCTGCCCTCGGCTCTGCCTGTGTCCTGCCCTCTTTCTAAGCTGCCTGTGCGGCAGTGAACAGATTCTCAGAATTTCGCTCAGAGTTTCTGTGTTTCTAAGCTGCCTGTGCGGCAGTGAACTCAAGCCGAACCACACCAGTATCACACTTGGCTTTCTAAGCTGCCTGTGCGGCAGTGAACGATGTGAGAAAGCCCGCGCGGGGCGGGCTTAGTTTCTAAGCTGCCTGTGCGGCAGTGAACATTGCTTGGGACCTTAAACCCCACTACGTCTTTTTCTAAGCTGCCTGTGCGGCAGTGAACGGCGCATCAGCAAGGCATGTCAGCCCGATCCATTTCTAAGCTGCCTGTGCGGCAGTGAACCAAATCACCAGATCATATCCTTTTACCCTGTATTTCTAAGCTGCCTGTGCGGCAGTGAACCCATGAGTGAGGGCGTAGCGTGAATTTGAGTCTTTCTAAGCTGCCTGTGCGGCAGTGAACTCGATGGTGAAAGATTGGTTATATCCCCTAAATTTCTAAGCTGCCTGTGCGGCAGTGAACGCAATGCGACCCGCACGACGCTTCGGGAGTCGTTTCTAAGCTGCCTGTGCGGCAGTGAACTTCGGAAATTCGCACACAATGCGGTGGTGTTTTTTCTAAGCTGCCTGTGCGGCAGTGAACCCATACGCCCACAGGCGCGCCACCAATTTGCTTTTCTAAGCTGCCTGTGCGGCAGTGAACAATAACGACATCATCATCCCTTAGCGCATTTGTTTCTAAGCTGCCTGTGCGGCAGTGAACAATCACAACCTGATTGCGAAAATCTTTCCAGTTTTCTAAGCTGCCTGTGCGGCAGTGAACGGCAAGGATTAAGCAGAATGAATTTTAGGCCATTTCTAAGCTGCCTGTGCGGCAGTGAACGATACATGCGATTTGGGTAAATATACTGTGAATTTCTAAGCTGCCTGTGCGGCAGTGAACAGCTGCCATTATCAATTCCTATAATATAAGTGTTTCTAAGCTGCCTGTGCGGCAGTGAACGGAACATACGGCGAGTTGATTAACGCACTGTTTTTCTAAGCTGCCTGTGCGGCAGTGAACATAATGCTGCGTAACGCTGTCCATAGCGGTGATTTCTAAGCTGCCTGTGCGGCAGTGAACCAAAACATGCAGCAGTTATGCAAGCGTTGATGTTTCTAAGCTGCCTGTGCGGCAGTGAACGTGACGATTGAATGTCAGCCTGATAACAGCATTTTCTAAGCTGCCTGTGCGGCAGTGAACCAAAGTGACAGTGTGCATGGTACCGGGTATGTTTTCTAAGCTGCCTGTGCGGCAGTGAACTCAATATGACAGATACAATTCCCTGTGATGATTTTCTAAGCTGCCTGTGCGGCAGTGAACGTCTTTCTTAAACTGGCATTGTTTCGCAGATATTTCTAAGCTGCCTGTGCGGCAGTGAACCAAAACATGCAGCAGCGAGGCAAGCGTCGGTATTTCTAAGCTGCCTGTGCGGCAGTGAACGTGAAACCGTAGCCATGAGTGACATCCTGAAATTTCTAAGCTGCCTGTGCGGCAGTGAACTTACCAAAATTCTGTTCATAGGTTTTTTGTATGTTTCTAAGCTGCCTGTGCGGCAGTGAACGCAAAAGGCCAGTATGGAAGCAATGGCGCGCATTTTCTAAGCTGCCTGTGCGGCAGTGAACGTATTAGAACATTTTCTTCCTGTTCAGGCAATTTTCTAAGCTGCCTGTGCGGCAGTGAACCCGCACGACACGCAGGGAGTCGGGCGCATGACTTTCTAAGCTGCCTGTGCGGCAGTGAACCAACAACAAAGCCTGCTACAGGCTCATCCAATTTTCTAAGCTGCCTGTGCGGCAGTGAACAAGATATTCAAATGAGTATTCAAAATACAATGTTTCTAAGCTGCCTGTGCGGCAGTGAACGTCAGACTGCAAATTTGCCTTACATTTATATTTTTCTAAGCTGCCTGTGCGGCAGTGAACTGATACACACTATTTGCGTCATGTTCTGCAAATTTCTAAGCTGCCTGTGCGGCAGTGAACTTTAATGTCTGAACCTGTATCTGGAGTCATGTGTTTCTAAGCTGCCTGTGCGGCAGTGAACGAAAAAGCCCGCGGGTGCGGGCTTAGGTGTGCTTTCTAAGCTGCCTGTGCGGCAGTGAACCTGTTGCGGTGGTGTGGTGTCGGTGTGGTGTCTTTCTAAGCTGCCTGTGCGGCAGTGAACTGATTATACTCATAATGTAACTCAATAAAAATCAAACGGATATTGCCTTTTTTATTTTTTCACCAATAAAAATAGGCAATATCGTAACTTATTGATTTTTTAAGGAACTTTTCTTTATCAGAAATTAAACCTCAAAACAAAGGTACAGAACTATTTGCAGAGAGTCCATATGTATTGAAGCCCCCACCATCAATCAAACCATCAGTTTTCACAAATCCGATAAACAGTGGGTACTTTTCGCCAGAGCTAAGGCTTTTCATGGTAATAAAAGGTAAGTTGACCACTCTTTTACTGCTTCGTTTACGTTCTTTATCATTTTCAAAATAGTTCAATGCGGCCTCATAGCTTATTGAAAGTTTTTTGGCCCTGCGTCTGGCAAGGTTTTCGTTTGTACCCTTTTCATAAATCCGCTTATAACATCCGTAACCCTCCACTCCGGATGGTACCTCCTTAATCGCTTTGCAGTGAACATAGTCAGCAAGACGCTTCAACCATTGAGACAAGTCCAGCCGGCTCAATTGTTCATGAGTTTCAGCAAAAACTCTAAGCCTCCTCCCAAGACTAGGCTTTTCTAGGTGATAATCCGGGAATGCAACACCCATTTTAACCCTGTTGTTCGCTTCTTTATTTTCAACAAAGGCCAGATGAACCTGCTGATAAACACGCTCCCACAAGTAATAAGTGGTCATTTCAGGGTCGGGCAATAAAGTAAGCTCCACATAATATTTCATGTGATCACTCCTTGCCGCTTTCACCAAATACGCCACCGCGAACTACAACTCCCATGACATAATGCTCATCTTCCTTATTTTCCAACGTCTCCCCCTGTGCGAACTTATCAAATAACGTAAAGAAATCGGCTTTATCCTTCGGGTTTCTGTAAGCTTTACCCAGATTTGTGACAGCCCCGTATGGCTCAAGTGCAATTGGGCCAACACCAATGTCCTCAAAACTAGGATACCAAGTATCAATCGTGCGTAATGCATTACCAATTTTTTGTGAGTGCATTGCAGCAATATCGTTCACATGATACAAAACCTTACTCTTCCCACCTTTTGAGTTTCCCTTATCAAGCACTAACTCCTCACTAGGGTAAACATCCTGAGCCTTTCCGACTTGAGCAAACGCATTTACCTCCAGTAACAAAAATTTCGTGCGCCCAGACAAGGCATCCGCAATCTTAGTAGCCAAAGCTTCAAGCTCTGGAGAGGTTTTATCGAAGTTTCGTGTACTAAACTGAGTCGAGTCAAACACCCAAGCCTCGTCGTCACTGTCTAATGCCCTAACCCTCACCTCCAGTTTTTCGGAGCCAACACGGTTTCTCCACAAAAACCGACCATTAGCAATATTGCTTGCATAACGACGCGCTAATTCACGAAAACCCTCGGTCTCAATATAACTCTTGGCTGCACTTGCATAACTTTTGAGGAAAGCCTCACTATTGCAAGCCGAAGGTTGCTCAACACCACTCAATACTTTAAGCGTAAAACTCAATTTCAAAGTATCCTGATCCGGAGTTAGCGCGCAGCTATCAACTCGTTGTAGATTAGGCTTTTCAACCTCAGCATTTAGCTTGAGTGGATCATTTTTTATAGCGGCTTTTAGGCGGTTTGAAATCGTACCTCTTACTGACTTTTCTTTCAGTGTTAAAGCCGCAATCATGTCGTAATCATTTCTGTTTTCCCAAGTCGTTCCATACATAAAGCCATCTGAAGGAACCAACTTTTTTTCGAACGCAAGTACTGATGCAATGTTTTCTTTCTTAGTAGCCATGAAATATTTCCTTTAAAAAATTAGTGTGTCGGTTTTTGTTGACGACAAGTGTATAAATTATTTTCAGCATCAACATGATAATGCCATAAGATTTGGTCAATATCATTCAGCCGGTAAGGCATAACAAACTCTCCCAAGGTGACAAGGCTTTCTGCAAACCGATGAGGTGTTGCTGGATCCCTTTGCTGTTCGGCCAAGCCCAGATCAGAAATTCCTTGGAAACCTGTTGCAATGGGCACAATCCAACCCTTTGACTTTCGGCTACTCTTCCAGATAGTCTTGCCATTTTCATCCAGCTCGCTTTGATGTGTTACTTTGAGGTAGTCAAGTAATGCATCAATCCCATCCTGACCATCTTGCATCGCCGCTTCCATTAAGTCCCGGCGCTCCAGCAGGCAATGTCCGGGCATTAGCCGGCGCAGCAACCGGCGCTCTTCTTCATTACTTTCAATATTGATAATTTCTATGCGCGATGACTTATCCGGCATTAACACATCCCCTCCGGCAAGCTTCACTCTTCCTTGCAAACAGTCATTCACCACATCAGTCAATTCATCAAAATCAATAAAACCCAAATCCTCTATTTCGATCAATAAAGAAACCGTCAGGTGAATCCGTGCTTCCTCAATAAATGACGGACGATTACCGGACTTATCGAGAGGATTTCCTGTACCTACAATGGAGTGAACATAATCCTGTTCCCCCTTGTAGGTTTGTAAATCGTAATCGTGACAAACAACACCCACACCATTAAATACGATGTCATCAAAGTCCTGATCGCACAAATGGCGTTGCAGAGCATGTACCGCACCCATCCACGCGGTCATTGCCGGAAAACCAATGGTGTATGGGCTGGATAGCGCATTGGCGTTATGGATACGAATGTTAGGAATCAATAAGAAGTCTCTATTCATAACAACGCTTCCTCGAACTGCTCCACAATGGATCTAAAATATGACAACTGGTTGTCTCCAAGACCAACTTCCTTATTTTTACCAACGACCTCTTTGTAGGATTGTGAAAGCCAGATAGCCAAATCAGTGCTGATTTCATCAAAATAGCGTTCATCATCCTGCCGCGATTCACTGTATTGTTGATCCAGCAAAACCTTTTGTGCCATTGGTAATGCTTGGTGACTACCTGCATTTGACCATCCGGCCTCTAAGCGACGAAGTACCCAGACCTGATCCACAATTTGATAAACAATGCTGCGAACAATGGCATCCCGCTTGTTGCGCATATAAACATTCTTATCGTCGCTTACGAGCAATCGATGCAGAGATTGAAACTCATCGGTATACCGCTTTGCCCATAAAATCTCTTTGAAGAAGCTTGCTTTGGGGCGGCGTATTTTACGTTTCTCTAACACAGGTGGTAATGAAGAAAGTAAGTAAGCAGTACCGCCATTTTGGCTATTCAGAACGCTAATATTTTGTGGTTTGGTGCCACCAAAACCAATCACGCTCAAGTCATAAATATCAAAGAGTTTTAACTCACTGTGTTGGTGTTTTTTACGTGCCTCTCTGGCCTCTTTAGCCTCCTCAGAAAAGCGCATCACGTTAATACGTTCTTTGAGCTTATACATAAGATTTGAGGGGGTGAGTAGCGATAGCAGGTGATAATCACCCTCCACCGGAAAATATACCTGTTTAACCTTACCGCTTGTTTTTACGGCAGTGTCATCACTTCGTTTTATAGCCAACAGGCCGTTAGATACTTCTTTATAACTGGTGTCGGGAAAATCAAACTGCTCTGTTATATACGGTGTTTCTGCTTCAAGGTGCGCCAATATTGTTTGCCCGTCTTGCATCACAAGACTTAGAAACTTGTAAACATCCATTGCCGCCGCATTACCAAACACATCCAAGCCAGCATTGACATTACCAGTGCGCAGATAACCATCCGGTTTTCTCTCTGCCGATGCAATAATGGGGCTAACCTTGGCGCTTGGATGACTAAACTTGCCGGGGTGACTAACTAGAGAAAGTTGCTTGGCACGTTTTGCCGCATCAGGAAGCCAGCTACTTAATGCAAACATGGTATTGGCATCTTGCTCAAAACCAGCTTTCTCCTCATCAGAGGTATTGCTTTTAATTTTCTTTTTCAGCCAGCCCTCTTTTCTTTCATCAAGAAATTGCTGAATTGCAGGATCTAACATTGAGACTCCTTGAAACTCTTAACCATTTAACTGTTACTCCGATAGACTTTGCACATTCCAAGTTGACTGCAATAGGTATAACCAGAATCACCCACTGAGTCTCCATAAATAGGAATACTAATCTCACCATAAATTAAGGCAGCTTTCTCCACATTACGGGTTGTAACATTTTTCAGCAGACTTGCATAATCACGCTCAAGCCATAATCGGTTGGTTTCATGCGGGGTAAGCTCTTCTCTTACAATGCGATATTCCTTTTCTCTGGGTATCGGCGGCTCACCAAAGCGTGGACTCTTTTCTACAAAAACCCAACCACTCTCTTTGGGGATTTGATACAACACGAGCTGACGGCCACCTGCCCGAAATGGGGTGAAATGCTGTGGCAATCCTGTCAGCCACCAACAGCCCCGCAACCACCCTTCTAAGGCCTCGGGACCAAGCTTTTGATAAGCCGTTAGCAATTGATGAATAACATGATGCTCCAGATCGGCAAGGCTTCCACGAGGATTGAGCTGTTTATCCCTCATGATTCTTGGCCGAGCATCTAATTTTTCTTTTAAAGCTTCCACGTTAATCAACTGCGTCAGGTCATGTGAATCTAGCTGGTTCTCAGATGACTCATAGCCTGGGTAACAAAAAGCAGGCTTTTCATCACCTTTCAAGCCTCTAAAGTTGTATTGCATTAACACAAGGTTGTCTGTTTCAATATCAGCCGCTAATTCTCTATGACGTAGCACCCGACCGGCTAACTGAACCAAGGAGCGATAAGAGGACGGCTCTACCACCGCCCAGTCAAAATCATGATCCCGCCCCACTTCCTCAACTGGCGTGGCAACCAAAATAAAAATAACATTGGGGGCTTCAGTCGTATCCAAATGTTCTTTAATCACTGGCTTTTGGAAAATGGCCTGCGGATCATCTTTATTCCGCTTCAGCACAGAGTCTAAGTGCTTCTCCTGAGCACTTCTCATCAACAGTATTTGCTGGCTGTGGTACGCCATCACCCGCACTTCGGTATCATCCGGCCACTGGCCCGCAAGTAAATATCGGGTAAGATCAATACATGGTTTGACATTTGCGACCCTTACCACGCCAAAACTAACCTGCTTGTTTGTTCGCTCGTCTAATACACAGTGCTGTGAGTGCTTTTGTAATATGGCACTTTGTATCGCCTCGTAGGCATGTTGCTCTGTCTCACTTTCGCCCCCCACTTGTGAGCACGGTATGATAGTTGCTTTTCGTTTTACTTTTTCAACACTCAGTTTTTTAACGCGCTTCTTAACAAACTTTTCATGGGCTGATTGATAATCCGTCCTTCCATTACCTTCCCCGTTTTCCTCAATCGTGACGACCTGAGTTCCAAATTCATCAACCCACGCACACCCCATCGCTGAATGGATATTTCTTGTGGTTGCAAATATCGACCATCCGGCTTGGTAGGCATTGTAGTAACCTTCTGCTAAGTCAGGAGGAATTGTTGCTGAGGAAATCATAACTTTCCGGCCCAACATACCCGCTAAGTGAATGAGGCGACCGATAGCTATCAGGTCTTTCCCATCAAAATCATCCACTTCATCAATCACCAAATCAGAAGACATCAACCGTAGTGTTGGCAAGATATAACGCCCACCTCGTTTCGTTTCTGTTGCAGCCATCATATGATCAACCGTACAGCTCAGTACCGGCGCATATAAAAATTTTTGTTCTTTTTTAGAACTTATGACCGTCTTAAAATCACTTTGAGGGATGGTCGATTCAAAGTGTATTTCATTATCCAAAAGAGCCTCTAAGGATTCTGAGCCATAGTCATTGATAACAGCTTCTCCTGCCTCTCTGCTATCTTTATTATGCAAGCTTAATACTGCCCGAGAGCCTATCAGGACAGCCAATTCATCATTACCTAAACCAATGCGCTCACGGTACTCGTCACCCGTTTGTAAGGTAAGTGTTCTCAAGCCTAATGCCAGAATAAAACGCAGGCTATCCATCTGTGGGGATAAGGCTCGCATTATCTTTGCATTAGCGAAAGTCTTACCCTTGCCGGTACTTGCCATATTTACCGCAAAGAAACCAAAATGATCCACATCTAGCTTCTCCTGATTGCAACGCCATGCCGCTATTTTACTGACAGCGGTATCTTGCCAGCGGAATTTATTGGGGCTTTTCTTTTTCAGCGTAGCAACATCATAGGCTCGCTGTAACTCTGCTTTCTTGCCTTCAAAGGCGGGAAGTAATTGCGCTGTTTTTACAGCTTGTTTGGCAACCCCCACCAAGTGTTCATCAAGTCGTTGTTTGAAAGGTTTTATTTTTCCAGCCACGTCACGATCCGTATTCGCATACAGTTTCAGATCGCTTTTCCATTGGCTTGATGCAGGCAATGACGAATAATAATGATCACCCAACATCAAGACTAAACGTGCTTGATTTAAGATGAGCCGCCAACTGCCATTTTCGAGGGCTGCTTCCAATAGCGGCAGACAATCTAATAGTTTAGAAGCTGTTTTTTGCGCGTAAACAAGCCACGCCTTTGAATCACAAGGCAACCCATTTTTATAGCTAAAGCACTGGGATAGCCCTTCAACAAACTCAGTATCATCAAAATGGTTTTCATAGCCCCATTTTTGCGTGATGACTTTGAATAGCTTTTGTATGTCCAACAAAGGAAGTGACTTATCTCTAAAGCTCCTTTCCGAGCGCTTTTGAGCATCGTTTAATAAAGGCAAACGATGGTGAGATACGATCAACCAAGCAACCATCGTGGCAGCATTGGGTAATTGGGCAAGTGGCTTTTTCTTCAATATCTCCGCTTGTTTTTTATAGTAACCCATTGACCTAAGTGTTTCGGAACCGATATCACCCTTTGCAAGCCGCACTAACCAGTCTTCATCAGAAGATTCCTTCCCCCCCTCGTTAATGTAAACATTCAGAAATAACAGAGAAATCCACTCATGTCGTAACGGATCACCAATGATTTTATTCTTTGCCAGTTTTTCCTGAAAAAATTCAGACGCTTTCCCCCAGTCGTGAAAGAGTGCAGCCATTGCGGCTAACGCTTTAATCAGTGGCAAGTAATGCCAATCGTTCTCCCAATGACTACTGAATACTGTTTGCTTGGTACTATTTACAGGGACTTTTCCCTGCAAATCAAACTTTCCTCTATTACCAACGATCCAGATTAGCTCACTCCGGCTGCGCGAGCGTATCCAATGACAACTTACCGCTGTATTCTTACTTGCAGTCCTTCGTAGTAGCTTTCTAACAGCAGCCAAGCCTTCCTCGGTGATAACTGTCTGCCACGTTCGTGAACCGATGCGATTAGCGAAGGCGTCCAGTACTCGACGTGTTTTGGGCAACGCTTTCTTTTCACACTCAGAAACAAAGGTAACCATCATGGTAAAAAGTCACCTTGGCTAATCTCCTTCACACACTCAAACATAAAGTCCAAAGTCTTATGTTGTGTGAAATTCTGTAAGCACTGCTGACGAAATTCTTGCTCAGTCGCACCTTCTTTAGCGCAGATAAATGCCCACGGTAAGATCAACGTATCTTTAACCAAGTCCGCTACATCAAACACCAATGCCCCGCGTCGTGTTTTGCCGTGAAGCACCGCAAAACCATGTGGAATGCCCAACACCCACAGTGTTGTCGCGGACAGCCCATAGGCCAGATAATTACCGTGATTCAGAAAGGTATTCGCATCATCCACGCTGTCGTGTTGACGGACAAAGTCGGTTTGTTTGGTACAGTTTGCTGCAATTTTATAAAGATTTTTAGTGAACTGTGCTTCAATCAACAACAAATTTTGCACGTTATTGCTATCGGCAATCTTAGTTGAGAATTGGTCGAGTGCTTTAGAAATGCCAGAGTCTTCAACGTCAAAACCTGCATCTTTTAGATCACGATCTTTCGACCAGACCCGCCGTAAGTATTCAATGCGAAACTGTTGCACTTTTTGTGCCGCAGCAAAACGTTTGGCATCATCGAACCAGAACTTCACCCACCCCTGAAGGTATCCAGTGGGACGATATTCACTTTGTGGGGATAGCCATTCGACTTCATTGGCTGCAAGTAATGGCGTACCGCCACTCCCACTAAAACCAATTAATACACCAGCAGATGCCAACATCCTCACTGCTGCCTGCGTTATAGATGTGCCTGTTCCCAGTAAAATGCAAGTGGTGTTGGCAATCGGAATGTTCCAATACTGTCTCTCCACCCTGTCCTCGGTAAGAAACAACACACGCCCGTCTTTTTGCATGACACGGCATTTTTCAAGGTAGTAGATATTGGCGCGTTTTGAGTGGAGTATTGCTTTTAGGTCAGTAAGGTAATCCAATGTTTAATCCGAAAATTAGTGATATATCGGATAATTCTGACACAAAAAGCAACACTTTAAAAATTATCTTGTACGGTCAAAAGGCACTCTAATCAAAGAGTCAGCCACTACCCCAGCACCAACCGCCCCTCAGAAACCTTCAAACTACTCACTTGTTCGTACCAGTCGCCTAAGACAATGCGCTTGGCACGTTGGCCGTTGAGTTCAAACTCATGGATGGCCCGACGGTGAGTATGGCCATGGATTAATTGTGTAACCCCCGCTTCCGTCATGGCTTGTTCAACAGCCTGTTGGTTCACGTCCATAATGTCTTGCGTTTTATACTGCATTTTTTGCCGCGACATTTCACGAAGGCGATTTGCCTCGGCCACCCGCTCCTCAAAGCTCAGGGACAGAAACTGCTGGCGGCGTTCGACATCGTAAAATAGCTCGCGTAACTTCAGATACTCCACATCGTCGGTACACAACGTATCACCGTGCATCAGTAGCGTTGGTGTGCCATTTAAGTCAATAGTGTGTTTCTCTGGCAACAGGATGCAACCGGTCATTTCTGAGAAACGCTCGCCGACTAGAAAGTCCCGATTGCCATGCGTGAAATAAAGCTCAATGCCGCTGTCAGATACTTGTTTCAGTGCAGCTAACAACGGCTTTACAAGCTGACCGGCTGGCGAATCCACAATGTCATCACCAATCCAGTATTCAAACAGATCGCCCAAGATATACAGCGCATCGGCTTGCTGCTTTGTGTCTTCCAGAAACTGTACAAATGCCTGAATAATGTGCGGGCGTTTGACATCAAGATGCAAATCAGAAATAAACCAGACACGCTGTGACATAACTATCCGCGCTTATATTATTCGACAATGGTTACGCTTTTGATCACAACCGGCTCCAGTGGTACGTCGCCATGATAACCGTGATTCCCTGTCTTCACTTTGGCGATCTCGTCAACCACGTCCATACCTTCCGTCACTTTACCGAATACAGCATAGCCCCAGCCCGCAGGTGATTCGCTGGTAAAGTTCAAAAAGTCGTTATCTTTCAGGTTGATAAAGAACTGTGATGATGCAGAGTGTGGATCATTCGTACGCGCCATCGCCAACGTACCTCGATCGTTTTTCAGGCCGTTGTTTGCTTCATTCTTTATCGGTGGACGTTTATCAGATTTTTCGCTCATATCAGCCTTCATGCCACCCCCTTGAATCATGAAGTTCGGGATAACACGGTGAAAGATCAACCCATCGTAGAAACCATCTTTGATATAGGCTTCGATATTAGCAACAGTCAGCGGTGCTTTTTCAGCATCCAGCTCCATCATGATGGTCCCTTTACTGGTTTCCATTTTGACATTAATCATCGACTTTTCTACTCCAGATGTTTGTGTTTGCGTCGTTTGTTCAGCAGGCTTTGATGCGGGCGTTTCATTGCTCGCATTACAACCACTCAACAAGAAAAAAAAGGTCAGCATTCCTACTAATAAGCGCTTCACGTTTTGCCCCTTAATTATTTTTTGAGATTAAAGCGCGCATCATAGCGGATTCATAGCGGCTCTGCTACCATGCGGACATTACCCTTTGTAACCCAAAATGACCTGTCAAAATACTATGCTAAAAATCTATAACAGTCTGACTAATAAGAAAGAAACCTTCAAACCATTGACTGAAGGTAAAATAAAAATCTACGTCTGTGGAATGACCGTTTACGATTATTGTCACTTGGGTCATGCACGGGTGCTTGTGGCATTTGACGTCATTTATCGCTATTTGGTGGCACGTGGTTACGACGTGACCTATGTAAGAAACATCACCGATATTGACGATAAAATCATTGCCCGTGCCAATGAAAAAGGTGAGGAGTTTTTGGCATTGACCGAACGCTTTATTGATGCCATGCATGAGGATGAGAGAGCGTTGAATGTGCTGCCACCAACATACGAGCCGAAGGCCACGGAAAACATCCCTGAAATCATCGCCATGATTCGTACCTTGGTCGAAAAAGGCCATGCCTATCAAGGCAGTAACGGCGATGTATATTACGACGTTTCCAGCTTTCCTGAGTACGGCAAACTCTCTAGCCGTAAAGTGGATGATTTACGGGCAGGTGAGCGTATCGCCGTAGAGGAGTCAAAAAATGACCCACTGGATTTTGTACTGTGGAAAATGGCGAAACCAAATGAGCCGTTCTGGGAGTCCCCTTGGGGAGATGGCCGCCCCGGCTGGCATATTGAATGCTCTGCCATGTCTACCAAAATTTTAGGCAACCACTTTGACATCCACGGCGGTGGGCATGATTTGCAATTCCCACATCACGAAAATGAGATTGCACAAAGCGAAGCCTGCACGGGTGAACGTTTTGCAAATTACTGGATGCACAACGGCTTTGTACGCATTAATGACGAGAAAATGTCAAAGTCACTGGGTAACTTCTTCACCATTCGGGATGTATTGGAAAATTACCCGCCAGAAGCCATGCGCTACTTCCTGTTATCCAGCAACTACCGCAGCCCACTGAACTACAGCAGCGAGTCATTGGATGGCGCCATTGCAGGCCTGGATCGCTTGTACAATGCCCTTCGCGGCCTGCCCCCAGCAGAGGCCACAGCGGATACGGCTTATGAAGATAAGTTTTACGCGGCGATGGATGATGATTTCAATACAGCCGAGGCACTGGCAACCTTATTTGATTTAGCACGTGACCTAAACAAAACCAGGCAAACAGACAGTGCAGATGCTGCCGCACCGCTAGGTGCTTTGTTAAAGAAACTGGCGGCAATACTGGGTTTACTTCAGCTGAACCCAGATGAATGGTTACAACGGAACTCAAGTGATGATGGCTTGGACGTAGCCGATATTGAAGCAAAGATTCAGGAACGCATTCAGGCAAAAGCCAATAAAGACTGGGCAAAAGCCGATGCTATTCGAGATGCGCTGAAAGCTGCCGGAATTACGCTGGAAGATAAGGGTGCTGAGACGATTTGGCGGCGGGGTTGATTGTTAAAAAATCAGACTTGGGAGAGTGACGTTTTTGTCACCCTCCACCTGTCATTTGCGGAGTCTCAGGCTTCCCGATGACCTGACGGGCCAAGTATATTTTTGGCTGACAACGGAATAAACAACTTCATTTCATCCATCGGTGAAACTGAAAAGCCGTGGTGTAGATAGAATTGCTTGGCACCTTCCGACATCGCATGAACCATCAACGCACGCACACCAACTTCCTGCGCCACATTAAACGACCTGAGTAATACATCTTTCAGCAATCCCCTACCCAACCCTTTTCCATGCCACTGTTCATCAATTGCTAAACGTCCCAAAACGATGACAGGAATCGGGTCTGGCATATTGCGCTTCACCTTACCCGGTGCTTCCGCAAGCAGCACACTCCCAGTCGCCAACGCATAATAAGCAACCACACGCGATTCATCACATACGACAAACGTTCGGGAGGCTCCGCTAGCTTCATTCTTTAAAGACCGATTTTTTAACCAGTGATCCAATATCTCTTCACCACAGCAAAACCGCCCCACATCATCCTCGGTGTGAATGGGTCTGGGCGGACTTAGCTTTCCCATGGTGACTTTGTGTCGAGTAACTGACGAATACGCACCTGCTGTTCCGCTCCAATCGGTGCACTCAGCGCATCATCAAACGCAGCAGACTGGGCGCCATCAAGAAAAAACAAGCGCTGATCGAGCAGAACATTCATTGCTTCGCGGCAGGCAACCTCCAACATAAAATCAGAACGATTCTTGCCCATTAAACTCGCCGCTCTGTCAATGATCTGCCGTTGTGTCGGTTGTGCCCTTAAATTGATTGGCGCGGTACGACCTTCCAGCAGCTTTGTGTTTGTTGATTGCATCGCACTACCTCACATGATTCATTTGATGAGTCCATTGTATATCTAATAGATACACAGATCAAAGCATAAAAGATACCCCATGATCCAACAGCCGCCGCCACTGCACCCTACCCGGATAATCCGTAATAATCCCATCCACACCCAGCGCCACCATGCGGTCAATATCCGCGATTTCATTTACTGTCCAAACATTCACCATCAAACAACACTCACGCGCCTTGCCACCGGCCATGGTTTAGCTTCAAAACCTGTGCGGAGCCGTATGCAGGGTGTTGTGGGGCTGAGGTTAGAGATCCTCGGCTACCCAATTATGTCTTTCTACAATTTTCTTGCTTCTTCCCATAGTTTGCTAGATTCGATAGTTTTATACCACTTGCTAAATGTCCTTCTATGGGACTCCCATGGTTCAGGAAGGGAGGCTCTCGGATCTTGACTAAGGCTATATGCCATACCCTCAATAAACCAAGTGGGTAAGGAAACAAACTTTGCGGTACCTAGCTGTTCATTTTGTACGTGATGAATCATCTCATGAGCAATAATATGGTGCTTCCAGCCTTTTGGACCAACAACGGTAGTAATGGTACCGAATGATTGTGCACTTGCTTTGCTTAAACCAAAACCCTCGAAACAAGATTGACTCGCACAAAATATAAAATGCGGATCATTTACGAAATCAGTGACGGTAGACTGAACGTGTGTTTTTGCATTGGAGTAAAGATTCTGAGCTATTTCAAGCTGTTTCGGGTTTTCAATACAGATATTTTTATGTACACATTTGACTCCGGCCATACTTGGCCAAAATATACGAACAGGCTTGTAAACATACCAAGCAACTATGGGCGTTAGAAGAACACAAATACCCAGAATAATTAAGATACGTATTACCATTTAGCATTAATCCTTTACGCATAACAGCTCTTATTCAGCAGCTAAATTCACTACATTCTGAAAGCACTATGTTCGTCTGGCTACTTCGGGTGGCAAAAAAAAGCCGCATTTCCGCCACAAAACTGGCTTTTTGTAAGTTATCCTGCAGTAACTGCCTTATCCGTTGTCCAAGCAAGTTTATAAAATGCACTTATTCCTGCCGGTGATCTGCTATTTTCTTTTCCAGCAGTGACAAAGGCAGCTCAATCGGCTGCCGCCGTAACCATGCAATATTCCATAATATCCCGATTTTTAAGCCGGTTCGAACATAATGCCAACGCCACCAATTTATTTGCTGGAATTACGCTGGAAGATAAGGGTGCTGAGACGATTTGGCGGCAGGGTTGATTATAGGACAACCAAGCTAGAGGAGGGTGGCGTACCTGCACCCCCTCCTCGACTTTCAAGAAACTGCAAAGCCATGATCCAACAGCCGCCGCTGCACCCTACCTGGATAATCCGTAATAATCCCATCCACACCCAGCGCTACCATGCGGTCAATATCCGCGATTTCATTCACTGTCCAAACATTCACCATCAAGCCACACTCACGCGCCTCGCGCATAGCCTGCTCGGTAAGATCCCGATGATTTGGTGCCCATACTTGACCATCGGCTGCGGCAACGAGTTGAGGTAAACTATTGTCATAATCAGCCAGCGACAAACCATCCATCCACGGCGAACCGTCACCGATATTCACTTCCAGCGGATGACCTTCAGTAGAAGCGTAGCTTAAATAGGAACGTGGTATATCCGGCTCCTGCCGTTTGCTTTCATGCACAATTCGCCAATCAAAAGATTGCAAAATAATGCGGTTTTGCAACTGATACTGGCGGATGACTTCCAATACGCGGGTCATATAAGCAGCAGGCTCGGGGGTCAGCCCAGGAAAAATTGGTGCGGATTTAATTTCAAGATTCAACCAAACGTCCTGATATTCAGGCTGTTGAATCAACTGACACACCGCCTCCAGCGTGGGAATGCGTAGCCCATTCACAAATGCCTGATCAGGAAAACGCTTTGCATAGCTACTGCCTGACCTCAAGCCACCAACATCTAAGGCTTGCAGCTCCGCAACACTGAGTGAGTTGATTGGTGTCGTGCTATTGTCCAGCCAGTGGCCTTGTGAATCACGCGTTGCATCGGCCAGTAACACCGGATTATGCGTAATCACCGGAACACCATCGGCTGACATCAACACATCCAGTTCGATCACCCGAACGCCTATATCGAAAGTGAAACGAAAACCTTCCAGTGTATTCTCCGGCAAAATACCGCGTGCGCCACGATGACCGTGAATATGGATTTTCTCAGCCGTTGCGCGTAGTTGATCAAATGTTGGTGCAGTTTTCATAGCCTAAGTCCAAGACTCCCGCACATTACAGACGTAGGGAACCAAGCATTTTCAAAAAATTGTGGCAAATTGCCAAACACCATCGCTCTAACTTGGAAACGAGAATGACACTCCTTCCCGAACTCCGGCTGACGGCCAACGCTGTGTAATTGTTTTACGGCGCGTGTAGAAACGAATGCTATCCGGCCCGTAAGCCGACAAATCCCCAAATAAAGAGCGCTTCCAGCCACCAAAGCTATGGTACGACACCGGCACGGGTAACGGCACATTGACCCCAACCATGCCGACTTGAATGTTATCGGTGAAATAACGTGCCGCCTCGCCATCGCGGGTAAATATGCAAGTGCCATTGCCATACTCATGGGCATCAATCAAGTCCATCGCTTCTTGCATACTTGCCACCCGTATAACCTGCAAAACCGGGCCGAAAATTTCCGCTTGGTACGAGCTCATGTCTGGTGTGACATGATCAATCAATGTCGCACCAACGAAAAAGCCGTTTTCATGCCCAGCCACCTGAACATTACGACCATCAACCACCACCGTTGCACCATCCGCTTCCGCGCTGCTGATGTGGCCATTCACGGTGTTTAAATGTTGTTGCGTAATCACAGGGCCAAAGTCATTACTACTATCATTCCAGGCACCGACTTTGAGTGGCTTCATGGCTTCGCTCAACCTGGCAACCAAGGTATCCGCTGCTTCCTCCCCAACAGCGACTGCGACCGACAAAGCCATACAGCGCTCACCGGAAGAACCGAAGGCCGCACCCAATAGCTGATTAACCGCATTGTCCATATCAGCATCGGGCATGATAATGGCATGGTTTTTTGCACCGCCAAGCGCCTGACAACGCTTACCATTTGCGGTCGCCGTTGCGTAAATATATTCCGCAATGGGGGTAGAGCCAACAAAGCTCACCGCCTGTACCCGCTTATCACTCAGCAAAGTATCAACGGCTTCTTTATCCCCATTCACCACATTTAACACACCGGGGGGCAGCCCTGCCTCATGCGCCAACTGTGCCACCAGCATGGTAGAGCTGGGATCGCGCTCCGATGGTTTCAGCACAAAGGTATTGCCGCACACAATTGCCGACGGATACATCCATAACGGCACCATCACGGGGAAGTTAAACGGGGTAATTCCAGCCACAACACCAATCGGCTGGAACTCGCTCCATGAGTCGATATTCGGGCCAACATTTTTACTGTGCTCGCCCTTCAGCGCCTCAGGCGCATAGCAGGCAAATTCGACATTCTCGATCCCACGCTGCAACTCCCCTCCAGCATCATGGCTGATTTTGCCATGTTCCTGCCCCACCAAGTCATTGATCTCGCTGGCATGTTCTTCCAATAGCTGCTTGAATCTGAACATGATACGCGCACGTTTTGACGCTGGCGTATCCCGCCATGCTGGAAACGCCTTCGCCGCCGCCGCAATCGCCTCCTCAACGGTACTGGCTGTCGCCAAAGCCACTTGCCTCTGCACCTCGCCCGTAGATGGGTTGTAAACATCCTGAGTGCGATTGTTGTCTGAGCGAAGTTCGCCGTTGATCAGATGCCCGATAGTATCCATAAAAGACCTCACCAATTATTTGAAATAGCCGCGCTCTTTGATCATCAAACGCCGACCCGATGCCTGCATTTTATAGGGTTGCCACAGGCTGTCGCGCTCATTCTGGCATAACTTAGGAGGTGAGGCGAGTGGCTATAAACGAGTTACAACGAGGAAAGTGCCGGGCTTGTAAAAATCCGCTCTCCCACGTAACGTGCGCCCGCTTTCGTCAAATGTCCACCATCAAAGGAAATCAATTCCGCATCTGGCGTAAACACTGGGCAGGTACTTTGGCCGGCTCCGCAGATCAGCGTGTACTGATCCACAAAAACCTGTGGCGGCAGGACCTGCTTCAAGATACGGTTATCATTCAAAAACTGGCGCTTAATGGGGTTACGCACCGACTTGCGTTGCGCATCCGACATCCTTAGGTAATGCCTTAACGACACCCGCCCAAAGCTCTTACGTCCTAAAACAATGAGCTTTTGATTATCACGCAGCTCCAGATTCTCAATCGTTTGTGGCAACTTTTTTACCGCCCAACTGCGCCATAGGGATGCCAAAATAATGACATCGGCACGTTGAATTTGTCGCTTGGATGTTGTCAGGCTTTCAACTTTTGTACACAGCGCTTTGTCTTTATCGGCTACACCGGAGTCTGCTTCATCTCCCAAAAATAGCTGGCACTGTGCAGGAATATGTCGGGTTCTTACCTGATACTTATCCAGATAGTCATGCTCCATCGCACTATTCACAAAATCCTGCGCCTGACTATCCCCAAGAATCAACAACTTGGGTCGAGGATCATTGGCATTAAACGGCTTATTCTGAACTTTGCCAAACCGTGCCCGGACATAAGCCTTATTGACCTTCGGATCCGCAGCCGCTAATAAATCTTCGCTTGCTGCCTGCACATGACTGGTGAAAAGTGCCGAGCACAAAGTGCTGATTGCGATTAACCCCAAACCATAACGTGATGTGATTGTGTTTTTCATTACTACCTAACCCCTGATTAATGGAATCAAATTCGACTATGCGTTTTCATGTCGGTTCTCAACCATGACAGATATTTCATCAAGGCAACGGTGTGCCCCAGGCTCATCGCCAGCAACACTCCCCCACGACCAAAGGCTCACCACCTAAAAACGCCCTGCAAAACCTTCATTCAGCACAAAAATCATTCCCAGACTAACCAGCACCACACTGCATCCCCCAGCCATCCACAGCACTTGCTTTTGGCTCAGCCAGCTCCGGTTTCTAAACGGCTGTTCTACCCAGCGCCAACTGACAAAGGCTAATACAAAACTCAACGCACTCAGCCCTAACAACAAGTAGACCGATAGCACATCCATGCTGCTCATCCGCGCAAACACAAACAATGGCTGATGCCACAGATAAGCACTATAAGAAATCAGCCCGATACCAACCAGGGCGGGCAAGGAAAACAACTTCCCGACCATCGTTTCACTATCCACACACAGAATAATCAGTGCCGTTCCCAGCACTGGCAGCAAGGTATAGAGACTTGGAAACGGGATATTTTTATCAAACACAAAAATCGAATACAGCAATAGCCCCAAGCCCAGCAGACCACCGACCTGCCGGATGACAAGCTGCTTCAAGGAGTGGTGTTGCAAGTAAAGCGCACAAAATACGCCCGCTAATAGCTCCCAGGCGCGTGATGGAATCAAAAAGAAGTTGGCTTCGGCGGCATTGCGCCATGCCCATTCACAATACAGCAAACTTATTATACCGATAATGCCCAGCACCAATAAGCGACGACGTTTCAGCCATGCAATCGTCGCCATCATAAATAGCGGAAAGACCAGATAGAACTGTTCTTCCACGGCCAGACTCCAGGTGTGAAGTAAGGGAATAAATTCAGATTCTGCGGCAAAATAATCACTTTGCAGCCAGAACAGAATATTGGATGCAAATACACCGACTGAGGCAACACTCTGGCCGTAGTCAACCAGTTCATTCGGCAATAATAAATACCAGGCGGCAATACTACTTAGCAAAGTCACCAACATTAACGCGGGTAAAATACGACGCGCCCGACGCTCATAAAACCCCGCCAAGGTAAACTGGGCGTTGGCCTGCTCGCTCAGAATAATCGAGGTGATTAGATAGCCACTAATCACAAAGAAAATATCCACCCCAACAAAGCCGCCACTAAAGCCACTGATTCCCGCGTGGTATAACACCACCGGCACCACGGCCAAAGCTCTCAGGCCATCAATTTCAGCTCGGTATTGCATGTCATATTCTCAATTAGGATTCGCTGTGCCGCTCTAACATATTCGCCAATGTATGCAGCAGGCTCAGGCTACTTTATAGCTGCCAGTTAATGGGTGTTTTACCCATTTTTTCTAAATATGCATTAGTTTTTGAAAAAGGTTTACTGCCAAAAAAACCACGATGTGCTGACAACGGCGAAGGATGTGCCGATTTAATAACATAATGCTTTCCAGCATCAATAAATGCGGCTTTCTTTTGCGCGTAGCTTCCCCATAATATAAATACGATGGATTCTGCCCGTTCATTCAACGCGTGCACAATGGCATCAGTAAATTGCTCCCAGCCTTTTCCTTGATGCGAGTTCGAGTGACCCGCCTGAACCGTTAATACCGCATTGAGCAATAATACCCCCTGCTCTGCCCAGGGCTGCAAATATGCGGTATGAGAATTATTAACACCCAAATCGTCCAGCAGTTCCTTGTTGATGTTAATCAGTGATTTGGGCAGTGGCTTCACCTCCGGCATGGCTGAGAAGCATAAGCCATGCGCGTGGCCGGGGGTGGGATACGGATCTTGTCCCAGAATAACAACTTTCACTTGATCAAATGGCGTTGAGTTCAGTGCATTAAACCACAGGGAGCTGTGTGGCAAAATCGTTTTACCGGCGGCCTTTTCTGCGATCAGAAACTCACGCAGGCGCTGCATATAATCCTGATCAAACTCATGGCCAATAACATTCAACCAACTTGGTGCTAACTTTACGGCTCCACTCATTTCATCCCCCTATTACACTTCATGGCATCCTAGCTAAAAAAATGGCCGGGAATAAATTCACCGGCCAATCTTATCAAGCAGAAGCAACAAGTAACAAATAATTACTTCGCTGCTTCACGCTCCTTGGTCTCTTTGATAACAACTTCCGCAACATTTGCAGGACATGGTGCGTAGTTAGCAAACTCCATTGAGAACTGACCACGACCTGAAGTCATTGTACGCAAGTCACCGATGTAACCAAACATCTCACTCAACGGTGCCTCCGCCTTAATGCGTACACCTGTTGCACCAGATTCCTGAGACTTGATCATCCCGCGACGACGGTTAAGGTCACCAATAACATCACCGACGTTATCATCTGGCGTGAACACATCAACCGCCATGATTGGCTCAATCAACTGAGGACCTGCCTTGGGAATAGACTGACGATAGGCACCCTTCGCGGCAATCTCAAATGCCAAAGCCGAGGAGTCAACCGCGTGGTATGCACCATCCACCAAGGTGACTTTCACATCCAATGTCGGGAAGCCAGCCAGCACACCTTTTTCCATGCTCATCTGGAAGCCTTTCTCAACCGCAGGCCAGTATTCACGTGGCACGTTACCACCTGTGACCACTGACTCGAACGAGAAGCCTTCGCCCGGCTCATTCGGCTCGATAATGTAATCAATCTTACCAAACTGACCAGAACCACCAGACTGCTTCTTATGCGTGTAGCTGTCTTCACAGCGCTGTGTAATGGTTTCACGGTAGGCCACCTGAGGCTTACCCACAACCACATCAACACCATAAGTACGCTTCATGATATCAATCTTGATATCCAGGTGCAGCTCACCCATCCCCTTCAGGATAGTCTCGCCAGAATCTTCGTCAGTCTCAACCTGGAAGGTAGGATCTTCGGCAACCATCTTACTGATCGCAATACCCATCTTCTCAGCACCAGCCTTGTCTTTAGGCGCAACAGCAATGGAGATTACTGGCTCAGGGAACACCATTGGCTCCAGCGTGGCAGGGTGCTTGGGATCACATAAGGTGTGACCAGTCTGCACATTCTTCATACCCAGAATCGCAACGATATCACCGGCCTGTGCGGAATTCAGCTCAATACGGTCATCCGCTGACATCTCTACGATGCGACCCACACGCTCGGTCTTACCCGTAAAGCTGTTGAGAATCGTCATGCCCTTTTCCAGTTTACCGGAATACACACGGATAAAGGTCAATGCGCCATAACGATCATCCATGATTTTGAATGCCAATGCGCGTAATGGACGTTCAGGATCAACAACTGCGAATTCACCCGTCTCATTACCTTCCGCATCCACTTCAGGCTGAGGGTCTACTTCAACAGGGTTTGGCAGGTAGTCAACAACTGCATCCAGCACTAACTGAACACCTTTGTTTTTGAACGCAGAACCACAGTAAGTCGGGAAGAAGTCCAGCGCGATCGTACCCTTACGGATACACGCTTTAATTTGCTCCAATGAAGGCTCAGTACCATCTTCCAGATACGCTTCCATCAGGTCATCATCCTGCTCCAGTGCTGTTTCAATCAGCACTTCGCGGTATTCTTCCACCTGCTCTTGCATATCCGCAGGTACGTCTTCAATCGTGTACTTCAGAGGATCGCCGGAACTATCCCACACCCACGCCTTACGTGTTAGTAGGTCAACCACACCTGTGAAGTCTTCTTCACGACCAATGGGCAGTACCATAACCAACGGACGCGCCGCCAGTACATCTTCAACCTGCTTGACCACGCGGAAGAAGTCAGCACCCAGACGATCCAGCTTGTTGACGAAAATAACACGTGCAACTTCTGACTCGTTGGCATAACGCCAGTTGGTCTCGGACTGCGGCTCAACACCGCCAGAGCCACAGAACACACCAACACCACCATCAAGTACCTTCAAAGAGCGGTAAACCTCTACCGTAAAGTCAACGTGCCCAGGGGTATCAATGATGTTTAAGCGATGCTTATTCCACTCACAACTTACCGCAGCAGACTGGATGGTGATACCACGCTCCGCTTCCTGCTCCATGAAGTCTGTGGTTGCTTCACCGTCGTGAACCTCTCCGATCTTATGGATCTTACCGGTCAGACTAAGGATACGTTCTGTCGTGGTTGTCTTACCCGCATCAACATGGGCAAAAATACCAATGTTGCGGTAACTCGTTAGGTCTTTCATGTCTGTACTCTAAAATATTGTCAGGCGTAAAAAAATTTCTGGTGATGTCTGTACTTATCTCAACATCTGTACCCAATGCCACCAACAAAATGAATTGGTTTTAAAGGCTCAGGCAATCCGTCCAGTTCGGAAAACGGGGTATTCTAACCAAAAACAACTGACGATTGCTAAGAAATTATATTGATATCTGCAAGATTTTTAAAAATAATTTGCGGTTTTGGCGATTGAGAACTGGCACATGGCACAAGCAACCCATTTGGAGCGCCGTTTTGGTGGGATCGCCAAGCTTTACGGAACCCACGGACTTGAGCGATTTACCAACAGCCATGTGTGTGTCATCGGCGTGGGTGGAGTCGGCTCGTGGGCTGTGGAGTCGTTAGCCCGCAGTGGCATCGGTGAAATCACCATGATTGATCTGGATGTGGTTGCCGAGTCCAATATCAACCGGCAGCTCCCTGCCATGTCCTCCACGCTAGGCAACGATAAAACAGCCGTATTGGCAGAAAGGATTACTGACATTAATCCCGATTGCCGGATTCATATTATTGACGACTTTATAAGCATTGAAAATGTCGCTGAACTGCTCACCCGCTCGATGGACTTTGTCATGGATTGTATTGACAGCTCACGGGTAAAAGCTGCGCTCATCAGCCATTGTAAACGTCATAAAATCAAGGTTATTACTGTCGGTGGCGCGGGTGGTCAAATTGATCCGGCTAAAATCACACTGGGGGACCTTAGCCAGACCCAGCAAGACCCCCTGTTATCCAAAACCCGCAAACTACTACGTCAGGAATATGGGCTGAGTCGCGACCCCAAAAAACGCTTTAGTGTGCCAGCGGTGTATTCTCTGGAGGCACAGCGCTATGCGCTGAAAGACGGCTCATTTAGTTTTGACAAACCCGCCGAGTCCGGCTCGTCACTTAGCTGTGCCGGTGGCTTAGGCTCTTGCACCACCGTAACCGCCAGCTTTGCATTGCGAGCCGTTGCGGAAGTGCTGAAAAAACTGGCCGCCACACCCAGCCACCAAGATTAAACAATAAACAATAAACAAACAATCCGAAAATCAAAAAAACTTCTCACGCCACAAATAATTTGGCATAGACTTATCCCATCAACTAAAAAAATTAAATGAGTCAGTTATGCCATATCGCCTGTATCTTTTACTGAGTTTGATCGTGATAAGTTTGTCCACTTATGCAGCGCCGCCGCTACAGCCGGATCAAGTTCCTGAACCACTAAAACCGTGGGTCGATTGGGTGCTACAGAATAAAAATGACCTGACTTGCCCGTATGCTTACAACCATCCATCACGCACGTGTCGCTGGCCGTCCCAATTGCAACTACAGCTCGGTGAAAACGGAGGGACGTTTAGTCAGCAGTGGCAAATTTATGCTGAAACACTGGTGCGGCTACCCGGCGATCAAGCACACTGGCCGCTGAGTGTGCAATCTGAGCAGGGTGAGCTGCTGGTACAGTCCGTTAATGGCCTGCCGCATGTCAAACTCGATGTGGGAACACATACCATTCGCGGCTTATTCCGTTGGTGCAAATTACCCAAGTCATTACGTGTCCCACCCGAATCTGGCTTGATTCAACTACAGGTCAATAGTCAGGATATTGAGCAACCACAGTTCAATGCAGAAGGTCAGCTTTGGTTGACACAGGGTCTGAGCGAAGCCGTGAGTGAGGACAATCTGGATATTCAAGTATTTCGTAAGATCAATGACCAGCACCCGATCACAGTGACCACTGCGATTAAGCTGCGCGTCTCCGGCAAACAAAGGAATGTCTCACTTTCCCCTGTTTTGCTGGATCAGTTCATTGCATTGCGCATTAATAGCCCACTGCCTGCACGCATAGAAGCTGGAAAAAACGGCCAGGCCAGCCAGCTTCAGGTGCAGTTACGCCCCGGCGAGTGGACGATTGAAGTCACAGGTCGCGCCAAGGCTGATCAGACTGTCTTCACCCTGCCCAGCAGCCGGTCCCCGTGGCCACAACAAGAGGTGTGGGTATTTGCCTCTGACAATACCATGCGCCAAACGGAAGTCACCGGCGCACCCAGCATTGACCCAAACCAGACCCGTCTCCCTGAAAAGTGGAAATCACTACCAGCTTATCTACTCTCCCCCAAGCAAGCCCTCACACTAAAGGTCATGCACCGAGGCGTCAGTCAGAACGGACAAAACACGCTGAACCTGCACCGTGAGATGTGGCTGGACTACGATGGCAACGGTTACACAATCAAAGACAACTTGCGTGGCACCCTTCACCAGCAATCGCGCCTGAACACAGCTCCCGAACTCAAGCTGGGCCGTGTCGGCATTGCCGGACAAAATCAATTAATCACCCGTGATGACTCTGGCAAAGAAGGTGTTGAGATCCGCCATGAATCCATTAACCTAGATGCAGAAAGCCGCTACTCTGGCCCTCGCTCAACCCCGCCCGTCAATGGTTGGGAACATGACTTGCAACGAGTGGATACCACCCTGCATCTCCCACCAGGTTGGCGTTTGTTCTCAGCAAGCGGCACCGATAACCTACCCAATAGCTGGGTGAAAAACTGGAGCCTATTGGACTTCTTTTTGGTGCTAATTATCGCGCTGTCTGTTGCTTATCTTTACACCCCACTGTGGGGCATGTTTGCATTAGTCACGCTGGTCTTCACGTGGCATGAACCGAATGCACCGCGCTATATCTGGCTAAATTTGCTGGCAGCCATTGCACTGTTGCGAGTGCTGCCGGACAGTTGGTTTAAACGCAGCGTGAATTTTTACCGCTGGGCAAGTCTGTTAGCACTGATGTTAATCCTGTTACCGTACACCATCAATACCATTAAGCAGTCCATGTATCCACAGCTAGAAAACCACTATGGATACCCCATTCAAACTCAAGAGGCAGATAAGCTAGCAGCCTTTGATATGGAACAGGAAATGCTGGAAGAATACGTCATGTCATCCCCTCGGGCCATGAAGCAGATGGTAAAACCAAAAAACCGTAAACCATACCGGCAACCATATAAATCAAATATACAAGCGATTGACCCGAACAGTATGATTCAAACAGGCCCCGGATTACCACACTGGCACAGTGATCAACGCATCCGTTTAAACTGGTCAGGCCCGGTTAAAACCAATGAAACCAGTACCCTGTTGTTAATCAACCCATTGCTGAATTCACTGATTAAATTATGCGGCATTGCATTATTGTTAGGCATGACCTGGCGCTTGCTCAGCCTCAATAAAGGCACTGGCTGGAACCCAATGCAATGGCTGAAACGTGGTACAGCCGCAGTCATTGCCATGTGCTTGTTACCTGCACTCATAGGTACACCGGATGCGGCACAAGCAGAGACGATTCCTGACAAGCACATGCTACAGGAATTGCAACAGCGCCTAACAGCTGCGCCAGAGTGCTTACCCGAATGCGCCCAGATTGAACAAATGCAAGTCTCCATTAATGATCACTCATTAAATGCTCGGTTGCGCGTACATGCCATGATTGATACGGCAATTCCCTTACCCGGCAGTCAAGACACATGGCTGCCTCAGCAGATATTAATTAATGGTGAAACGGCACTGGCGATCCAGCGTGACCAATCCCGACAACTATGGGTTGCCCTGCCAAAAGGCCGGAGCGACATTATGCTGAGCGGTACTTTGCCTGTTCGCAACAGCATGCCCCTGCCCTTACCACTAAAACCCCACTCCGTCACCTGGCAAAGCAACAGTGCCAACTGGACGCTGGAAGGCATTAAAGACAATGGCAGCACTGAGTCACAACTGCAATTAAACCGTGTGCTCAGCAAAGAGACACAGGCACGACAGGAGCAAGCCCAAAGCACATTGCCAACCTTTGTTAAAATTGAACGGCAGTTGAATCTAGGTCTGGACTGGACGGTGGAAACCACACTGACTCGCTTATCGCCACTGGATACCCCGTTAAGCCTGAACATTCCCCTGCTGGCCGGTGAGCAACCAATGAGTGAACAGCTCAGTATTAAAAATGGCCGGATTAAGATCAATTTAAGTGCCCAGCAAACACAAGCGCGTTGGTCTTCCCGACTCAATAGCCAGAACCAACTGACCTTAACCACCACCAACAACCAGCAATTTCTGGAAAGTTGGCGAGTTGCGACCAGTCCAATCTGGAACTTAAAAAGCAGTGGCATCCCGGTCAATCGTTATCTAAACCAGGATCAACAGACCATACCTGTCTGGTATCCGTGGCCGGGCGAAAGTCTGACGCTGGACATTAGCAAACCGAAAGCTGTGACTGGTCAAACTGTTACTGTATTAAATAGTCAGCTACATATTGATACAGGCAAACGTGCCAATAATGTGACACTAAGTATGACGATTCTGAGCAGTCGTGGTGTATTGCATGACGTGCAAATCCCTCAACATGCTGACATCACTTCGATACTCATTGATGGCAAGGCGCAACGCATTCAACGCCATAACAATACGCTGAGCTTGACACTCAAACCCGGTCGCCAAACGGTAAAATTGGAATGGCGTGAACCGAATGTATTAACCACTCGCTATCAGTTCCCAAAAGTGGACCTTGGCCTACCCAGTGTAAACGCCAACTTTTCCATTGATTTGCCGCAAGACCGCTGGGTGTTATGGGTGAATGGTCCAACGATGGGGCCTGCCATATTGTTCTGGGGAGTGCTAGTGGCGCTGGCGATTTTATCAGTAGCACTAGCTGCCTCTAAACTGACGCCACTGAAAAGCTGGCAATGGTTCCTACTCGGCATTGGGCTAAGCCAGACTGAAACATGGCTGATGGTATTGGTGATTCTCTGGCTAGTCGCCATTGCCTACCGTGAAAAATATAACCAAACGCCACCTAACTATATAAAATTTAACCTGATGCAACTTAGTTTAGTCAGCCTGACCTTTGTTGCCCTTGGTGTATTGGCAGTCGCTGTTGCGAATGGCCTGCTGGGAAGACCGGAAATGCAGATTGTGGGGAATGGCTCAAGTGCTTACTCACTGAACTGGTATCGGGATCGGGCGCTGTCGACATTATCGCAACCTTCGTTTATCAGTGTGCCGCTGTGGATTTATCGCGTATTGATGTTGGCATGGGCGCTGTGGTTAGCCATATCAGTACTTGGCTGGCTCCGCTGGGGCTGGCAGGCACTTAATGTTGGCAGGCTTTGGATGAAGCGGCCAGCAGGTGAATCTCGTGGGTGGTTTGGGCGCAAGAAAAAATAGGTATCTGATCAAAAAGGCCCGAACAAAACACTATTCGGGCCTTTTCAGCTAAAAAATTACGCTTTCAACAACGGCTGCCACCACTCAGGATTATTCAAATACCAATCAATCGTCTTCACAATACCCGTCTCAAATGTCTCAACAGGCTGATAACCCAACTCGCGCTGGCTTTTAGCCGCATCAATCGCATAACGCCAGTCATGCCCGGCACGATCTTCAACATAAGTGATCAGATCCGCGGAGGCTTTACCATTAACAGGCGCTGCATTTGGGTATTTTTTACTTAGCTCAGGTGACTCAGCAAAACGCTTGTCCATCACTTCACAAAGCAGTTTCACAATATCAATATTCGTCCACTCATTATGACCACCGATATTGTAAACCTCACCCAGCTTGTCCTGCTTTAGAATCAGGTCGATTCCCCGTGCATGGTCTTCAACGTACAGCCAGTCACGGATATTCTTGCCCGTTCCATAGATGGGCAGGGCTTTATTAGCCAGAATATTGCTCAGGCATAACGGAATCAGCTTCTCAGGAAACTGATACGGACCATAATTATTCGAGCAGTTACTGGTGGTTACATTCAAACCAAAGGTATGGTGATAAGCGCGCACAATGTGGTCTGAGGCAGCCTTACTTGCCGAATATGGTGAGTTGGGCGCATAACCGTGTTCTTCGGTAAATGCGGGGTCATTATCTCCCAGTGTGCCGTACACCTCATCAGTTGAAACGTGGTGGAAACGATGATTCGGATTAGCTGTCTTCTCATTCACTATCCACACATTACGTGCCGCTTTTAGCAAATTGTGTGTACCCACAATATTGGTTTCGATAAATACGTCTGGCCCGGAAATAGAACGATCAACATGGCTTTCAGCCGCAAAATTCACGATTGTGTCAAGGTCATGCTCAATCAATAGCGACTCCACCAAGGGCTGGTCACCAATATCACCTTTTACAAATGTAAACTGCTGGTTATCTCTAACCGAATCCAAACTGGCTTCGTTGCCTGCATAAGTAAGTGCATCCAGCACCACCACTTTATCTTCAGGGTATTTTGCCAGCCAATAATGCACGAAGTTGGCACCGATAAAACCGGCGCCGCCTGTTACTAAAAGGTTACTCATAGATTTAATCTCTCTGGGTCAATTCTGTCATCATTTTACGCAATGCAACTCGCCAGTGTTCACCACTGAGGTTAAGTGCTTGCCATGTCGTTGTTTTGTCGAGCACACTGTAAGCCGGACGGCTGGCAGGAGTTGGGTAGTCCGCAGTGGTTAAGGGCTGTAGGTCAATCGGCTGCTCCAGTAAGCTCAGCGCTACGCCCTCTTCCATAATGGCTTGTGCGAAATCATACCAACTTGCCACCCCCGCATCTGTCCAGTGATAGGTTCCAAGCGCATTCACTTTCAGTGCTTGCCATAGAGCCAACGCCAAGCCATGTGCCCAAGTGGGTGTACCAATCTGATCGGCAATCACTCCCAGTTGATCCCGCTCCCTCATTAACCGCAGCATCGTCTTAACAAAATTATTGCCATGCGCTGAATAGAGCCAAGCGGTACGCATGATACACGCCTGATCACCCAAGATTTCACGGATGGCCAACTCGCCTTGCAGCTTGGATTCACCGTAAAAGCCTTGTGGTTGGCAGACCGTATCAACTGTCATAGGAGAATGTGCTTCGCCAGAAAAAACAAAATCAGTGGACACTTGCAGCAGCTTTATTCCTTTATCACGCGCAGCCCACGCCAAATTTTTCGCCCCTGTCTCATTGATGGCAGTCGCCTGCTCACGCTCATCTTCCGCCTTATCAACTGCTGTATAAGCCGCCGCATTGATAATGGCATTCGGACGATGTTGATCAACAAATGCATTAACTGCACTGGCATCGCTAATATCAAGATCAGCGCGGTGGGCCGCTATAACATTCACATTAGCCGGTGCGGTTCGCTGTAGCTCGTAACCAAGCTGCCCACCCGCCCCTGTGATCAGAACCCTTGTTTTATCCTGCATTTTGTTTTCCTGAAAATCCGTTCTTTATTTGGGATACGCATACTACCGGCCTTTACTACGGAATCAACACTGGCCAGATAATGCCTACTTTTTCTCGCGTCGCTGGAACTTTCGCCCCTGAAATGCCGATAAAGACCCCCGCAGTAAATTCAGCTCGCTCTTTGTGATCTGAGTCCGCCCGTATAAACGACGCATGCGGCGCATAAGATAGCGCGGATTTTCCGGATCCAGAAAGTCAGTTTCAATCATTAACTGCTCAAGTTGCTGGTAAAACCCTTCCATCGCCTCGGCACTCACCAATTCTTCTTCCAGCGAATCAGCCCCCAAAGGCACCTGTGGTATCTCTTCACCCTCGGATTTTTGGCGACCCAATGCCGCTACTCGACATTCATAACTTAGAATTTGTACGGCGGAAGCAACATTTAGTGAACAATAATCGGGGTTACTGGGGATATGAACCAGTCGATGACACAGCTCTAGCTCCTCATTGGTCAGGCCGGTACGCTCACGCCCAAAGACAATCGCCACTTTACCTTTGGCAGCACTATCGGCGGCAAACACGCCGCACTCCCGTGGCTCCAGTAATTGCCAGCGCAATGTTCGCTGTGATCGGGCACTGGTGCCGACAATATGCTGACAATCCGCCACAGCTTCGGACAGGCTAGACACCACCGATGCCTGCTGCAATACATCATCCGCACCAGATGCCATTGCACGAGCCTGCTCATCGGGAAAGCGTGATGGATTAACCAGACACAGGTCACTCAGTCCCATTGTTTTCATCGCACGGGCTGCCGAGCCAATATTTCCGGGGTGTGATGTTTGAATTAATACGATTCGGATATTGCTCAAGCTCATAATCTGCTATCCTGCGCGCCAATCATTGAAGTTTACCAAAGTCATACACCATGCACCCTATGCTCAATACCGCCACTGCGGCTGCTCTAAAAGCAGGAAAATATATCAGACAACACACTCAGCGCCTGGATCAGTTAATGATCGACAGGAAAGAGAAGAATGATTTTGTATCAGAAGTAGACCTCACGGTAGAAGCGGACATTAGTGCCGCACTGCAACGAGCCTATCCTGATCACGGTATTATCGGCGAAGAAGGCAGTGCTATCAATCCTGATGCGGATTATCAATGGCTAATTGATCCTCTGGATGGTACCACTAACTTTTTGTACGGCATCCCCCACTTTTCTGTATCAATTGCCGTCATGTATAAAGGCCGCCTGGAACATGGTGTCATTTACGATCCCACCTTGGATGAGCTATTTACGGCCAGCCGTGGCGAAGGCGCTCGTTTGAATAACCGACGCATTCGTGTTTCCTCACGCCGCACCATGAATGATGCCTTGTTAGCCACTGGCATTCCATTCAAGGAGCGCCATGTCCACATGCTGGATACCTATCTGGACACCATGAAAGCCCTGTTACCGGATACAGCTGGGGTACGTCGCCAAGGCTCAGCCGCCCTGGACTTGGCCTATGTTGCTGCAGGTCGTTATGATGGCTTTTGGGAGTTTGACCTGAATCCTTGGGATCTCGCTGCTGGATTGTTATTGATCCAGGAGGCCGGAGGTCTGATCGGGGACTTGCAAGGTGGCACAAGCTATATGGAGAGCGGGCATGTTGTCGCGGCTAACCCCAAGATTTTCAAAGAGATGCTAAAACGTATCCACCCTGTTATCGAAAAATCATCTGTACCACAAAGAATGAATGTTGCTACTGTCGAAAAGGCCGCCAAGAACACTCAGAAACCGGCAAAGGCAACATTATCGCTGTCTGGGAAGACTAAGAAATAGGATTCTTTAGCGGCTCTGGATAAACAAAAAGGGAGGCCGAAGCCTCCCTTTTTGGTCACAGAATTCGAATTACAATGGTGTAACGTTTTCTGCCTGAGGACCCTTCTGTCCCTGGGTTACTTCCATTGTGACACTCTGGCCGTCATGTAGCGTTTTACGACCTTCACCGTTAATTGCTGAAAAATGTACGAATACATCTTTACCGCCTTCCTGCTCGATGAAACCGAAACCTTTTTCATCATTAAACCACTTAACGGTGCCTTGTACTTGATTTGACATATTACTTCTCTTGTAAAAAATGCCGCGTCTGCGGCGAACTAGATTCTGAATTGAAACCTATATCACACTAGAAAGCAATCAGTTTCTTATAGGTTTTCTAAAAACTTGGCTCAACGTCGCAAACCAAGCAAGCGCGCAGCACTATCACGGAATCACACCTTGAACGGATACAGAAAGCCACACTCGCCGCTAGATTATTGAATATGCTGCAAAATACCGTCTAATTCATCAAGGTTATTGTACTCAATCACCAGCTTACCCTTACCCCGACTGTTATATTGAATTGCTACACCAGCCCCTAACTTTTCGGACAAAGATTGTTCGAGCTTTTGCACTTCTATTGCTTTTTTGGGAGCACTCTTAGGTTTCACCTTTCCTGCCTGAACCTCTAAAATGTGCTTAACTAGTTTTTCCGTATCTCTAACGGACATCTGGCTGCGCGCCACCTTTTGAGCAGCTTCTGTTTGCACGTCTTCTTTCAGCATTAACAGTGCCCGCGCATGCCCCATATTCAGCTCACGAGAATCAAGCAACGCCTTAGTACCTGACTCAAGCTCCAGCAAGCGCAACGTATTGGTAATCGCTGAGCGGGAGCGCCCAACGGATTCAGCCGTTTGTTGATGTGTCAAACCAAACTCCAGAATCAGGCGATTCATCGCCTGCGCTTCTTCTAAGGGACTCAAGTCTTCACGCTGGATATTTTCGATCAGCGACATCGCAGCTGCGGTCTGATCTGATATTTTACGCACCAGTGCAGGCAGCTCATGCAAACCGGCGATCTGTGCAGCACGCCAACGACGCTCGCCGGCAATAAGCTCGTACCGCCCATCATCCAAACGACGAACAACCACCGGCTGAATGACTCCCTGCGTTTTAATCGACTCCGCAAGCTCCTGTAAACCAGCAGGATCCATACTGGTGCGCGGTTGGTACTCACCGCGACAAATTTTTTCCACAGGCAGCTTTTTTAATTCACCATCCTGTAAACTTTTTTTCTCCGTTGCCCCAGAACTTAGCAACATATTCAGGCCACGATCACCCAATCCAGACTTTCTTGCCATTTTGTTATTTTCCATCACGCTGCGACCATTTTCTCAGAGTCTTTTCGTAATATCTCAGCAGCCAACGCCAGATAAGCTAAAGCGCCGCGGGATTTTTGATCATACATCAATACAGGCACACCGTAGCTCGGTGCTTCTGCCAAACGCACATTACGAGGAATAGCCGTGTTGTAAACCTTATCCTTGAAAACCTCCAGCAGCTCACGCGAGACATCACGCACCAGATTACTACGAGGGTCATACATCGTTCTCAATAATCCGCAGATGTGCAAATCAGGATTGGCGGCAGCACGAATCGTGTCAATGGTGCGAATAAGTGCCGATAATCCCTCCATTGCATAATACTCACACTGCATTGGGATCAGCACAGCATCTGCCGCGACCAAGGCATTTACTGTCAACATATTGAGCGATGGTGGGCAATCTATGATCACGTAATCATAGTCATTACGCACTGAACGCAGGGCTGTCTCCAGACGATATTCCCGCTCATCCATCCCCATTAACTGAACTTCTGCGATCGTCAGATCAGGGCCGCCTGATACAGCACTCATACGAGTATCAGGAATCTGCTGAATAGCATTTTTGATACTGCCATCCCCCACCAATACATCACTTAGCGGTGTCACAGGGTTATGCTTATCAAGCCCCAAACCTGTGGTCGCATTCCCCTGAGGGTCCATATCAATCAGCAAAACGCTGCGCTTCACGGCGTGCAATGATGCGGCTAGGTTAACGCTAGTGGTTGTTTTACCTACGCCGCCTTTCTGGTTAGCGACTGCAATGACTCTACTCATTAATTTCCCTGAATTCCCTGATAATCGACCAGCTCCGAGCGATTGTCCATAATAACACAGTGATTTGGCAAGCTCATTAAAAACGCAAGGCAACAAATTGCCTCCGAACGGCTTTGCCAATGGCTATGATACTTGCGTCAATTCACCACAACGCTTAACATTCCCGCTCTTTAGTTTAGCCTTAGATTTGGATAATTATTATGCGCAGCCATCATTGCGGACACGTTGACGAAACATTATTAGAACAAACAGTAACCGTTTGCGGTTGGGTCAATAGTCGCCGTGACCACGGTGGCGTGATCTTTATCGACTTACGCGATAGCGAAGGACTAGTACAGGTTGTTGTCAACCCAGATCATGCGGAGAATTTTGAAAAAGCCGAGCGTACCCGTAATGAACATATCCTTAAAGTCACTGGCGTGGTTAAGCCACGTTTAGAAGGGACGGTGAACGATAAATTACGCAGCGGTAAAATCGAAATTATTACTACAGATTTTGAGGTACTAAGTGCCTCTGAAACACCACCATTCCAGTTGGATGATAATGTTGGTGAAGATGTTCGTTTAAAGTACCGTTACGTTGACCTGCGCCGTCCAGAAATGCAGCAGCGGATGCGTACCCGCGCCAAGATGATATCCATCATGCGTCACTATCTGGAAGATAACGACTTCCTGGAAGTTGAAACCCCTGTGCTGACAAAAGCCACACCAGAAGGTGCACGCGACTACCTGGTTCCTAGTCGTACCCATCCGGGCAGCTTCTTCGCACTACCGCAGTCACCTCAGTTATTTAAGCAGTTGCTGATGATGGGGGGCATGGATCGGTACTACCAAATTGTTCGCTGCTTCCGCGACGAGGATTTACGCGCAGACCGCCAGCCTGAATTTACGCAGGTAGATGTCGAGATGTCATTTGTTGAGGCAGATGATGTGATGGACATGATGGAGAACATGATCCGCAAGATGTTCAAGGAAGTGCTGGATGTAAACTTCCCTGAAAAGTTGCCGCGCATGGATTATGCAGAGGCAATGCGTCGCTTTGGTTCCGACAAGCCCGACATGCGCAACCCACTGGAACTTGTTGACGTTGCCGACTTAATGAAAGATGTGGAATTCAAGGTCTTCTCAGCGCCTGCTAATGATCCAAAGTCTCGTGTCGCCGCACTGCGCTTGCCTCAGGGTGGTGAATTAAGCCGCAAAGATATTGATGCTTACACCAAGTTTGTTAGTCGCTACGGTGCTCGTGGTCTGGCATACATTAAGGTCAATGCATTGGCCGATGGTGTCGCAGGACTACAATCTCCAATTCTGAAATTCCTGCCTGATGATGTTGCCATGGGCATTATGGAGCGTGTTGGCGCAGAAGATGGCGACCTGGTTTTCTTCGGTGCCGATAAGGCAAAAATCGTCAACGATGCACTCGGTGCGCTACGTGAACAACTGGCAAAAGACCGCAACTTGCTGGTTGGCGACTGGGCGCCTCTGTGGATTGTGAAGTTCCCAATGTTTGAATGGGATGATAAAACTGCACGTTATCAAGCGTTGCACCACCCATTCACTGCGCCTAGCTGCTCGGTTGAGGCGTTGAAAGAAAATCCGGCTGAGGCTCTGTCAGATGCGTATGATATGGTGATCAATGGCTACGAAGTGGGCGGTGGCTCAATTCGTATTAACAATCCGGTGATGCAGTCTGCTACTTTTGAAACCCTCGGAATTTCTGAAGAAGAAGCTCAGGGCAAGTTTGGCTTCCTGCTGAATGCACTAAAATATGGCTGTCCTCCGCTGGGTGGTTTGGCCTTTGGTCTGGATCGTTTGGTGATGTTGATGACTGGCACAGAAAACATTCGTGATGTCATTGCATTCCCTAAAACCCAAACAGCGGCTTGTCCATTAACTGATGCGCCTGCCGAAGTCTCTCGCGCCCAACTACGTGACTTGAGTATTCAGGTTAAACTGCCCGAATAACTTCCAACTTCCGTAGCTGGTAAGTTTCAGAAGAAAGCCAGTGCGGGCCACCGCCGTATATCTGATTGCGGCGGTCTGTGCTGGCTTTCTGTGTTCTTGTTTCTTAGTGAACAAACTCTAAAAATTTAATTAACTGCTAACTACAGCTAACTTTTTCTCAGCCATTTTAGTCGGTTTCCTTACTTTCTCCGGATTTAACAAAGCTACAACAGAATTCAGCTTTGAGCGGAATAATTTCGCCTTGTCGAGTTCCGCAAGAAGTGACTTAAGCTCTTGAATATACTCCAATTTCAAACCAGCAGTCACGGCATGTAACTTCACTTTTTCAAAGGCAGCCATAGCCTGATCAATATCATCCAAGTTAGTATGCCGCTTTATATCTTTGGTATACTTCTCAATGTTCTGACAGTTAGTATCAGTCAGTGATTTTTTGGATGTTTTCAAATCATTTCTTTCATTGTTAATCAAGCTATTAGGTTTTAACTTAGTAGAGTTATCAGCGCCAATCAACATCTCCGCAATGGAAATTTGTTGCTTCAAATCTTCAATGGCTTTCCTTTTCTTTTCTATTTTTTTCTGCGACTCCACGTTACTTTCTATTAGCTGAGAAAACGAGTCAGAAATTATTGAATACACACTTTTCGGTATATATTCCCCATAAAAGTCACCACCTTCAGAAGTTATTTTCTCTATATTTTCAGATGATACCTTATCATTCACTATATCAGTAGAAGACTTCTTGCTCACCTTAGATACTTTAAAAACTGGATTGATAACATCGTTAATCCAATTAACATTTTCTGGGCTTAGCAACTTAAATTTCCATTTTTTCGGAAACTTTTTTAATAAAAACTGTTCGATCTCAAGAGCATTCTTATTTTTTAATAGCTCAATATCTTCTTCAAAGCCATAATGTTTCTCGCTAAAGATACCACCAATACCTTTTTCTTGAACATCACTTTTCTTTAAATTTGGCATCAAGACAGCATAACCAACAGGAAAGACTAGTTTATCCGGAAATGACTTATCAGCTTGCCCTATTGAGCGAACCTTCTCAGACTTATTCAATAAATTCAATAGATCGAACTGATACCCACTAGCCTGGCGTGCAGGATTCTGTCTTTCCTCTACTTTTTTGTGATGCCTGACATGAACAGTGTTATTACTCGCACATTCGATATATGAGATACCCCAGTCCTTGACCTCAATAACACTGACACCAATTCGTGGTGACACTACCACAAAGTCGGGACATCTATTCTTAATTAAGGGTTCATAAAATACTGTACAATCCTTTGGTAGCCTCTTTAGGAGATTGTATATCTTTTTTTCTCCAGAGCTTGCTCTTGTTGGTATCTTCTCGGGGACAAGGGTAGCCATGACACTCCTCAATAATTGTAGTTATTCTTGGGGCGTAAATACAATTATTGGGGGATAAATATATTTACGCCTCTCAGGGAAAGCCTTGCTACTAGTGGCTAAGCAAAAAAATAACAAGGCATATAATAATCAGGGTAACAGGGAGTGCAATGAAACCCAGCACCCTATTGTATGATCGTTTATGAGAAGAGGGTTCGATAGTTTTGAAATCGAATTTTATTATTTTCTTCCTCCTTACGAAGTCTTTTGTACTCCTCCATATCCGCACCGAGTTCCTTGAGCAACTCGATATACTCCATTCGCGTTTTTAGTACATCAACCGCATTTTCAATTCTTCCAATACCAACACGCCAAAGGTCTGGTTGGTTTCCATCTTTGATCTGCCTCTGAATATCCTCCGCACATTCAATAATTTGCTTACAATTAACAGTGCGAACCAAGTTAGATTGTGATGCTAGCTCTTGCTCTCTGGAGGCTTCTGGCGGCATTGCAACTACCAACGCCCCCAAGCTCTCTTTAAGCTGGCGGCAACGACTTTGCTTACGGTGAATTTTTAATCCAAGCTCTTGGCGCGCTTTGGCATATGTATGGTTAGCATTTCTGATCATGGCAATAGAGTCTAAGATCATATCATTTGCTCTGCTCACATCCCTATCCGCCTGATCAGTGTTCTTTTCAGGCTTATTTTCTTCAACTCCAGAAGTGGTAGATTCAAGGTACTCATCCTCTACAGCGTCCATGCCAGCTACCACACTTTCTTCTGAGAACGCCTCATATGTCTCTGGCGCAATGTTCGTTGCCACCTGTTCTTTACAAACTTCCTGTTGAAAATCATCCATATGGATCACCGAAGATTCGGTAGTTGTATCAAGCTCAGCTGAGGCGACGACACCTTCCATCACATTCCTCGACACTACAGAAGAGCTTGCTTCATTATTTTGCTTAATCTGATCCAATATCTCACTAATACCTCCATCGTCAGCCTGAGCGTCTGGGACAGTACCAAATTGATCCAAGGCAGCAGAATTATCTGCGAAGTAGCTATTTTCATTACTCATTACTATAACGCTTCCTATTTATTGCTTATTTTTATTGATAACGGTGCTTAATAGTACGTACCACCCTCTGAACAATCAACAATCACTAGACAAAAGGCCCACCAAAAGCCTCACACAACCACCAACTTCTTAAACGTATAAATCGGCGACTCAACCAGCAGGCTTCCCGTTAAATCTTCCAGGTATAAATTTGCCTGTGTCGCAATGACCGAGCCATCATCCTGCTGCTTCACACCCAGCAATTCAAAACGAATTTGCTTCGGATCTTCGAAAATCATGCCGGAAAACTTTTTGGCAAAAACAGACTTAAACACGGGCTGGTTCAACCCAAATTTCTCCACTGCCACCTCTTTCAACAAAGCAATCATGCCGTGTGTACCAAAGTTACCCGGTACCACCGGATCACCTTTAAAATGAAAACTCAATGGCCATAATTCAGGACTAATTGCTTGTGTCGCATTCACGGTCAAGCCATCTTCACTTTCTTCAATTCGCTGGGTCCCTTGGTCATAAATTGGAATCTCTAAATCTGATAAGGTGCTGATATCACAGCTACTGCTCACACCTAACTGGCCACCATATTTAGCCCGTAGTACATGAATTTCCTCTGGCGACAAAATACCAACGATTATCTTCTTGGTTTCAAGGATTACCCCGTCGTTAGCATCCAGAATTGCGCCATCGAAAATTGCTGTACCTGTACCCGTTCTCTGATTTACTACCCACTTTTTACGGCTCAGAGAAAACCTGATTTGCTTGCCTGCCTCAAAATTCAGCGGCTGGTGTAAAATACACACGCCGGATGACAAAGCACGGCCAACCCCATCTGCCTTGCGTGCCCCCCAAAAACCGACTAGTTGATCCAGCTGATCCTGAAACAACATTTCCAGGGTTTGCTCCGTGCGATAAGGCCAGTTCGCCACATCATCAGGAAATACAAAGGACGCCACAATACCATCTTCATCAATGTGCTCAATCTGATCAATACACAGAATGGGCTTGCGTGGTAGTTTTGCAAATTTATCATTACCCAAAGCCCCTTCGGCATGTAGCTCTAACAATCGCCCGTTCAGGCACTTCAGGTTTTTCCAGTCCAGTGCTTGAAGCGCTTTATCATCCATCTCATTCAACGCTTCAATACGGTATTCTTGCATCATGGGTGTTTCCTTTTCAAAGTGATCGTGCCTGAGCAATTAAGTCAGGTTGTGTGTGACCACAGGTATTTGTATATGGCCAACGAATAATGGCCGCTATTCTACTGCAAGCATAGGGGAAATGGCTCCAATAAATCATTGTAATTCAGCTAAAGACATGAATGGATAACTGACCATCTGCCCCGACCAAAAAATAGAAAAGAATACTCACCAGTACATGCCGCTAACATCGTTTTTCCTGTTAAGCTAGCCCGATGACCTATCTCGAATCGATCAAATACCAAGCCTTTTACTGTGAGGAGAATATCTGGCAACTCTGCCAGCAGCCGCAATACCGTGGTGGGCAGGTGATTTTCATAGCCAGCGATGGTGACTATTTTCCGATGTACTTCCAAAAAACCGGCCAGGGAAAGGATAAGCTGATTTTCTGGGACTACCATGTCGTACTACTTCACCAGGGAATGATTCTGGACTTTAGCTCTGAGCTTGGCTTCTCCACGCCACTGAAATACTACCTTGATCTGTCTTTTATTGATGAGGACTTACTGGAACCGTCACTCGTCCCCAAATTTCGAATACTGAGCGACACGGAGTATGTCACATTTTTTCAGTCAGACCGAAGACACATGATGAGTGACTCGGGTTGGTCAGCCACACCACCAGACTGGCCTTTAATTTCGGAAAATGCCAGTAACCTGGAACAGTTCACTAACATGCGAGACTTGACGTTTGGAAAGGTGTTTAGCGCCAAAGGGCTGCTTGAATACTATTCAAACCTTTGCAAACAAGCGCCTACCCATCAGCATTGATTGCCCACTCAAACATCGGCCAGGCCAGACTATTTTTTCCAAAAGAATGAACAACCCTGAACCACAAAGACCACGCTTGATCCAAAAGTTCAGAGCGTGGCCAACGGTATTGACAACTAAAACTTCGGCTCCAACACCCTCAGATTTGCTGACCTTCAGGGGTGGTCTGAGGATCGCTCATATCACCATTGAATGGAGACATTTCCAGTTCATTGCGTAGTTCTTCGACGCCTTTCTCCAGAGCCTTCCCTACGTCTTTCATCGTACCCTGTAACTGCTTGTCCAAATCCTGCAAAGAGTCTGATAGTTGCTGATCCAACCCTTTCAGCCCTTCATGCATGACATTTCCCAGTTGATCAAATACCGTACCCACAGTTTCCTGAATAGTGCTACCAATGGTTTCTTTTAGGTTCACACGCCAGCCATGCTCTGTCTTCACCAGAACCGTGCGTCCTGGAATCTTTACACTGGCTTGTCCCTGTGGCTGCGAATACAACGTAGTCTTAATAATCGCCGTTTGCTCACTTTTCATCACCTCACCTAACTCAAAACGCTCAGGCTTCAGTTGCCCCGAACGAATGTATTTGAGGTAATCCACCGTATCCCAACTTGCCAGACTTTTTGCGGTCTCCATCTTCTGACTCACAACCGCTTGCCAAAACTCAGTGGCAACTGACTCGGGGCCCTGCTGTTTTTCCGTACAGGCCACTAGAAAAATCATTGTCAGTAACAAAGTCCATGTGGCTAAACCAAGCTTTTTCATGTTTTTACTCTTCCCGTCAAAGACTGTCGATCAACATCATAGGTACTGAGCTTAGTATCTACGACACGGTTTTCCAATAAGACCGTATTACCGACGGAAGTTTCAACTTTCATGAAGTTAGGCGTATAACCAGAGTATCTGGCAAGTCCTCCTTCTTCCTGACGTTGACGTTCCCATAATACCGGCACTGATTGACCTAACAGACTGTTTGCAAACTCTTGCTTTAACCGTTCGGCCAACTGATGCATTTCAATACTCCGCTGCTTTTTCACGGCCTCATCGACGGGGTTACTCAAACGAGATGCCTTAGTTCCCTCCCGCGCAGAATAAGAAAAAATATGTAAATGCCCAAAGCCAACCGACTCTACATATTCCATTGTTTGTCGCCATTCCGTTTCTGTTTCCCCCGGAAAGCCTACAATAATGTCACTGGTCACATTGAATCCCGGTACACTCTTTCTGGCTTGCTCAACCAACCGCCTGAATGAGTCTGTTTTGCAACGACGCGACATCCTTCTCAACACGGTATCTGAGCCACTTTGCAGCGGCAGGTGCATATGCGGCATCAACCGTTTATTTTCAAATAGCTGGAAGAATTCATCAGGAAGGTCCCAAGGCTCTACTGAAGCAAAACGAATGCGTGGGATATCCGTCTCACTAAGGATAGCCTTCACCAGTGTGTACAAAGACACATCTAAGTCACTGCCATAACCACCAACATGCACACCTGTCAGGACAACTTCCTGAATCCCTTGTGCCTGTAAACGCTGAATTTCCTCAACAATATCGGCGATTGTTCGACTTTTTTCCTGCCCTCTGGCAACGGTTACAATACAAAACGTGCAGCGATAGCGACAACCATCCTGAATCTTGATAAAAGCGCGCTGACGACCACGTACAAATAAATTACTCTCACCAGGTTCCATTGCCACCAGTGGCATCACATTCCCAGCAAACTTATCCATCACCATTTTTGGCAATTGATCCTTCTGAGGGTTAGGAACAACCAAATCAACCCCCAGATGTTCCGCGACCTTGTCAGCCTCCAGGGTCGCATAACAACCGCTCACCACCAGTTTAGATTCAGGATTTTCACGATGTAGTCGGTTCATCAATTTACGGGACTTTTTGCCTGCATCCGCCGTAACCGCACAGGTATTCAGTACCACAACATCAGCATCTTCATTATTTTGAACCAGCGTGTGGCCCTGAGTCCTGAAGTCATGTGACCATTGCTCTAATTCGGCTTCATTCAGGCGGCAACCCAAGGCTTTCAGATGAACTTTCATATTGTCTCACTTCATACAAAAAAGCCCCCTTAGCGCATCACACTAAAGAGGCTTTATTAGTTATTGACTGCTTACTCTGCGGCTAAAGCAGACTTATTGATGCTGATGTCAGCCTGTTCACGCATCGCTTTTAGCAAAGCATCCTGCTCACGGCGGGAAATTTCTGCTTTAAAACTACTTAGCGCGCCATTACTCACATCACCCTCGCCATCGACCCGCTTACTCAGGCCAATCACCACATAATCACCATTCGGCAACACGACATTAGAGAAGCTTACTTTCCCTTCCCCAGCGGTTTCCATCTTGAAAATTTCCCGAACGATTGGCTGACCTACTTTACGATCATTACGTTTCAGCTTTTCAAAGACAACCACATCATCGGAGTTAAGCTCTGCCACTGACTCCAACACACTCCAGTCACCGGAGGCTTGTGCCTTTGCCAAAATTTTCTCACCCGCAGCCTTCGCCAGCTGACGCGACTCTGACTCAATATAAGCGTCCGTTGCTTCCTTCTCAACTTCAGCAAAAGGCTTCAGTGCTGCATCTTTATGTGTATTCAAGCGAACCACCACCGCCTGTGTCGGCTTGACTTCAATGACGTCAGAGTTAAAGCGTTTCTCCAGAACACCCTCAGAGAAGGCAGCTTTGCGCACTTGAGATGATTCACCGATGCCACTACCTACATTGCGGCTGATCCAGTCACTGGTCAGAACATCAATGCCTAACGCCTCAGCAGCAGGTTCAAGACTACTGTCGTTCTCAAACGTTTTGGTGCGTAGTTCCTCCACCTGCGAGAAGAACAACTCTGACGCTTTCGCATTTCGATAAGCAGTATCAACCTGATCCTTTACATCCTCATAACTACGCAACTCCGCTTCCTTGATATTGGTTAGCTTGATGATTTCATAACCCGCGGAGGTAAGCACTGGAGCGGAAATCTCGCCCACTTTCAGCGCGCCTGCTGCTTTAGCAAATTCAGGCCCCATGCTTCCTAGCTCAACAAAACCCATATCGCCATTCTTTTCTGCGGCGAACTTGTCATCCGACTCAGTGCTAGCCAGTTCCTCAAACTTAGTAGCGTCAGCCACAATCTGATCATGAAGTGCTTTGGCCTTCTTCTCAGCGGCTTCTTTACCCCGCTTATCGACAGAAATCAGAATATGTGACACCTGACGTTGCTCAGGCTTACTATACAAAGCAGCATTTTCATCGTAGTAGGCTTTCAATTGCTCTTCGGAAACATCCAGATTCTTTGCAATGTCAGCCTGATCAACCATCAGATAATTCAGCTTTACACGCTCATCACTCATAAAGTCCTTGGAGTGAGCCTCATAAAATTCCTTAACTTTTTCCGCATCTGGCTCTACCTTCGCCTTATAAGTATCTGCATGTAAGGTGTAGGTTTGACCAAAGCGTTCTTGATTCACCAACGACTGGTACAACACCGCTTGTTGCTTAGGTACAAAGCCTGTGGAAGAAATAGCTGTCGTCAACTGCCCAAGCGATAAATCGTCACGAGTTTGCTGTTCATAAGTAGCTTTATTTAAACGATTTGCTGCCAATAAGCGCTCATAAACCTCTTGGTCAAACTGGCCGTCTTTCTGAAAAGCAGGTACGTTACGAATTACCTCAGCAACCTCTTGGGCACTGGCTCGATATCCATACGCTTCAGCAGATTGCTTGAGCAACTCTTTGGTTATCAACTCATTCAATACTTGCTCACGAATGGTTTTATCATCTAACTGAGGCGGCAATGAACCATAGATAACAGTCAAGCGCTGCTTTTGCTGAAGTGCAGCATTGGTGACGGTTGTAATGCCAATTTCTTCACCATTAACAGTGGCCGCAACAACCTTCTCACCGCCATCCAGATAAGAATTAATACCAAACAGCATGAACGGTATACTGATGAAAATTACGATTGCATACGCAACCCACCCTTTTGCTTTATCATTAATTGTTTGAAGCATGATGTCTCTAAATTCGTTGATGTTTTTATCGCAGCCGATCATACCCGATTGCTTGGGCGCATACCAATGAAATCAATTGGTTCAGGCTTGATAATAAGTAAAATTTAAATGCGGTTTCATATATGTTGGTTGTTTCATGAACTTGCAGCCTTCTCTATTAAACGTGCAGTTTGCATCAGTCATCGGCTGATCAAGCACCATGATGACACTTTGCATCGCGCCCAGCACACAACAAAAAAGGCCGGATGAATACCCGACCTTTATGTTGCAAGGGTGGGCAAGGACTAACCCATTTTTTGCAATAGCTCCGTCGCCTTCTGGCGCTGATTCTCATCGCCTTCTGTCATCACTTCGTCTAATGTGCTTTTGGCACCATCAACATCACCCATGGCCAGATATGCCTCTGCCAAATCCAGTTTAGTGCTTACCGATTCCTCATCCATCTCACCAATACCCTCATCCAGACTCAGGAACGACAACTCATCATCAATCGTGTCTAACAGGTCGTTGTCGCCGGCTTCGGTTTGTGTGTCAGCTATTTTATAGACGCTGTTATCCGGCAAAATCTTACCAACACCACTGTCACTACCATCCAGAGTCAGATTCAAATTAGCAACATCGAATTCATTCGAGTCTAAATCTTTCATCAGCTCCTCGGGGGTTTCACCAAGATCAAGATCTAAGTCTATATCAGACAGATCACCTAAGTCCGTCAGATCTTCATCTACTGTGGCATCTTCCGCTTCATCTGCAGGAGTCGCTGCAGCGGTATCAAGCGCCTTATCCACATCAAAGTCACTGAAGTCAAAATCCATGTCGCCAATATCCGTTTCGGCATCCACATGACTTCCGGTATCAGCCATATCTCCTGCTTCAACCGTAACATCCGCCTCAGGTGCTAGCTCCTTCATGGAAAAGTCTTCCATCGGTGTGTCAACAGTTTCGGCCATTTTAGCTGCGGCGGTAGACTCGGTATCAGCTGATAATAGGCTATCCAGATCCATATCATCCAGGTCCAGAATCTCTGCCGAAGCATCCGCTTTGGACTCAGAGCTAAAGTCCTCAATCGCAGGCATGTCATCAGTCAAATCAGAGAGGGTTGACTCAGCCTTATCACGAATGTCATCACCAATTGCCGCTACATCATCCTGTGCGTTCTCTGCAATTGCCTTGCCAGCCGTGACCGCAACGCCACCCAGTGCCGCTGCACCTGCTGCTATGCCCAAGCCACGCTTGCCATCCGATTGCTGAGGATTGGCTGCTGATGGCTTACTAGCCATTGCTGCGGTGCCAGCACTTGCAAACAACGGGCTACCCGGAAGCATCTTGCGGCCCCATGCGGATACTTGATCCCACAGAGCGTCTTTATTCGGCCCTTGCATGCGAGAAAACTCAGTTGCCGCCTGCTCAAATGCTTCTTTATTGTCCGCAGCGTGGTAGTTCTCAAGCAATTTCGCACGATATTCAAGATTCTCAGGATGCTTTTCAATGGCCTTTTTCAGCTCAACTTCTGCCTGATCATGCAAGCCATAGGCGATATAGACATCCGCTTCTTGCAAAATATCATCTTCTTGGGCATCCACATCATCCACCGCTCTGGCAGGTGTTGTGGCCGTTTTTTGTGTGGCTCCAGCATTCGCCACGTCCAGTTCAGCCATTGGGTCCACCTGAAAATCACTGTTAAAAGTATCTTCAGGATTGGCAAAAGGATCATCCATACTTGGTTCAGCACGATTTGTGCCTGCCGCACCATCCGGCTCATTCTCAAACCCATGGCCGCCCGGTGCTAATGACGGGTCATCAAAATCAATCGGGCTGTATTCATCTTGCTCATCTTTTGCGTTGCGGCGGCGTAGGAAAAGCAAGCCTCCCAGCAATGCCAGCAGTGATCCACCACCCAGCCCCATGACTAATGGCGAGCTCAGAAGATCCAGAATGCTATCTTCCTCTGGCTGAACAGGAGGTGTTATTGCTTGATCAATGGTCGGCTCATCAACGGGTGGCTCATAAACTGCAGGTGTTTGTGAATCATTGATAATGGCTTTAGCAGGATCCTGGGTACGTACAATCGTCCCTTCGCTGCCTTCCTGATCCACCATTGTCTGTTCAATACCATCACCCTGTGCCCCAATCGGATCGGCAACCTCCGCAGTATCCTGAAGACTTGCGGCGACCTCACCAGGCTTCTTGCCCAAACTCGCCTGAAGTTCCGCAAGCTGCTCATTCTTTAAGGTAATCAGACGATTCTTCTTACGCAGTAAGGACTCAAGCTCAGCCACACGCGACTTCAGTTCATCGTTTTCATGCGTTTTAGCCGTCAACGATTCACTTGCCAACGTCAACTGGCGGTTCAGCGCATCCAGCTTCGCCTGGCCTGCCAAATTGCTCGCATCAACCGAACGACTACCATCCGTAGAACCTAATACCTCAATCCGAGCCTGATTATTCGGCGACTTGGTAGCAGATGATTTCGGTGCAACATTTTTCTTTACCGCTGCCTGCTTCGCCGGGGTGACCTTCTTCTTGTGCTGCACATTCCATTCGGCCATTTGATGGCGAATTTCCCGACGTGCTTGTGAGGCACTCAAGTGTTGCACCTCATCCAGCGAAGGACGACGGAGCACCGCACCTGCTTTCAAGTTATTGATATTGCGCTTACGGAAAGCGGTTGGATTGGCTTCAAACAGCGCCATCATCATCTGCTCTGTCCGCACACCATTATAACCAATTTTACCCGCAATCTTATAAAGCGTATCACCCTTACGAACTCGATACGTCTTACTGCCCTTTTGTATGACACGTGCTGCCGCTGCCTGAGATAAAGGTGCTCCAGGACGACGCAGGCCATCAGCATGACGCTGCTGTGCTTGCTGCTGTTGGCGTTGTCTCTGAAGCTGCTGCTGGCGTTGCAACTGCTGTTGACGGCGTTGTTGTTGCTGAATAATAACCCGCTGGCGCTGCTGTTGAGCAGCCTGCTGGTTATTGGCAGCCGCAACTTGCTGCCTTTGAGGTTGCGGCACCGCACTGGCAGGCTCAGGCCTGACACCCGCCGTGTTGCTGGCCACTGATGTCCCAGGCTGCATCAATACTGGAGGATCAAGCAACACCGTGTATTCTTTCAATAACTGCCCTTTAGGCCAACTCACTTCTAACAGGAAGTTGATAAATGGCTCACGAATAGGCTGGCTGGAACTCACCAGAATAACTGGCTTCCCACCCTGAATTGTCGAGCGAAAATGCAGGCTATTCAGATAGCCAGGACGATCAATGCCAACCCGACTAAACACAGAAGGGGAAGCAACTCTCACCTTCAGCTTGGAAATATCATTCCCATTGGCCGATAGCAAATTAATTTTTGCACTGAAAGGCTGATTTAAATGCGAGGCAGATTCTATCTCACCAAGCCCCAATGAGAAGGCTGCGCCTGGATACGATAAAGCCATACATACAGCCAAACTCAAGGTTTTCTTATTCACTTATTAATCCCCTTTAGTAGCAATACTGCTCTATCCATTCCGTGCAACCAACAAAAACTACAAGCCTTAATGGCGATGAATTGAATCATGAACGGTGCTCTATTGTTATTTTATTTATGTTTGAGAGTGAGTGATGCAATCAAGTTCGACCATTTATCCCGTGATCGCAACCGACCAGAAGTGTGTCACTTTCTGACCGTGTGCAATTAATAACAACAAACCTCTTAATCAAACCTTAATCCACCCCTATTCACTGTCATTATCTGACGTGAGTGTGTCAATTTGTGACAATTCACCACCGGCTTTCGAGTATAAACGAGACTAGAGGTAGTCTTCGACTAAAATTTCTGCGATTTGAACACTATTTAGTGCCGCACCTTTACGCACATTATCCGCAACGACCCACAGATTCAAACCATTGGTGTAAGACATGTCCTCCCGAATCCTGCCAACAAACACAGCATCCTTGTTAGCCGCCTCTGTCACCGCTGTGGGATAGCCGCCTCCCACCCTCTCGTCCATAACTGACACACCCGGCATCGACAGAAGCAACTCCCGTGCCATATCTGCTGTTATCTTCTCACGAGTCTCAATATGAATCGCCTCAGAGTGACCAAAGAATACTGGCACTCTAACCGCTGTTGGGTTGACCAGAATTTCGTCATCCTCAAGAATTTTCTGTGTCTCCCAGACCATCTTCATTTCTTCCCGGGTATAGCCATTGTCCTGAAACACATCAATATGCGGCAACACATTAAATGCAATCTGCTTATCAAAAACTTTTGTTTTCGCCTCTAAGCCATTGAGTAACTTAGCGGTTTGTGAAGCAAGCTCTTCAACACCCTTTTTACCCGCACCGGAGACCGACTGATAAGTGGTTACATTAATTCGGGTAATTTTTACCGCATCATGAATTGGCTTGAGCGCAACCAACATTTGAATCGTCGAACAGTTAGGATTAGCGATAATACCCCGCTCATGATACCCGGCGATAGCATGTGGATTGACTTCGGGGATCACTAGGGGCACGTCATGGTCATTTCTGAACTGTGAGGTGTTGTCGATCACGACACAACCGTGCTGTGCCGCAATCGGTACAAATTCCTCGGAGACCTTTGCCCCTGCGGAAAACAACGCGATCTGCACCTGACTAAAGTCAAAATCATCAATACGCTGTACTTTGTGATACGAGCCGTCATACTCAATGCGCGCTCCGGCAGAGTTTTCACCCGCTAGCAAAAACAGCTTGCCAACCGGAAACTCCCGCTCTGCCAAAATAGACAACATGGCTTCACCCACCATGCCTGTCGCGCCAACAATAGCTATGTCGTAGCTGTTGTGCATTTAAACCTTCCTTAATTTGCTATGTAACAATAGACGGGTAATTTATTGATAATCCAATAAAAATAGGCTAATCAAATAACCAGGGAGCCGCTGTTCTTCGCTTTTCTTCATAGGCACGAATCGCATCCGCATGCTTAAGCGTTAGCGCGATATCATCCAGACCATTCATCAGGCAATACTTACGAAATTCATCAATTTCAAAGGGATAGCGCTCTCCGGCCGGCGTTTCTACCACCTGATCCGGTAAGGTAATAGTAAGTCGATAGCCCTCATTTTGTTCAACTTGCTTAAACAAGACAGAGACAATTTCTTCTGATAAAACAACCGGTAAGAAGCCATTTTTAAAGCTATTGTTAAAGAATATATCCGCAAAGCTTGGCGCAATGACTGCTCTGAAACCTGCGCCAGTGAACGCCCAAACGGCGTGTTCACGAGATGAGCCACAACCAAAGTTTTGCCGAGCCAACAAGATAGAGGCGCCAGCATAACGTGGTTGATTCAAAATAAAGTCGGGATTAAGTGTACGCGCTGAGTGATCCATCCCCGGCTCGCCCAGTTCAAGATAACGCCAATCATCAAACAAGGCTGGGCCAAAGCCACTGCGTTTAATGGATTTGAGATACTGCTTTGGGAGGATCGCATCAGTATCCACATTCGAACGATCCAGAGGCACCACGATGCCACAATGAATGGTAAATTTTTCCATCAGAGACTCCTGACATCTGTGAAGTGACCACAAACTGCGGCAGCGGCAGCCATCGCCGGACTTACAAGGTGCGTGCGACCACCCGGCCCTTGGCGGCCTTCAAAATTCCGATTCGAGGTAGAGGCACAACGCTCCCCCGGCTCAAGGCGATCAGCATTCATCGCCAAGCACATGGAGCAACCTGGCTCACGCCATTCAAAGCCCGCCGCTTTAAAGATGGCATCCAATCCTTCATCTTCTGCCTGCTTCTTGACCAAACCAGAGCCTGCAACCACCATTGCCAATGTCACATTATTCGCCACTTTACGCCCCTTCACCACTGCAGCAGCAGCTCGCATATCCTCAATACGCGAGTTGGTGCATGACCCAATAAAGACTTTATCAATGTCGATTTGCTCAATCGGCTGCCCTGCTTTCAGCCCCATATAGTCCAGAGCAGATTGAATGCCACGACGTTTCACCGCATCGTTCTCATCTGCGGGATTTGGCACACTGGCGCCCACGGGCAGCACCATTTCCGGCGACGTTCCCCATGTTACTTGAGGCATAATATCGGCAGCGTTTAGCTCAACCACATGATCAAACTCTGCATCCTCATCGGACTTTAGATCCGACCAGGCTGCAACCGCCAAGTCCCACTGCGCCCCCTTTGGTGAAAATGGTCGCCCCTTCACATAATCAATCGTGGTTTGATCCACCGCAATCATGCCGGAGCGCGCACCCGCTTCAATGGCCATATTACAAACGGTCATACGACCTTCCATACTCAAGTCACTAATGGCCTCACCGGCAAACTCAATCGCACAACCTGTCCCACCGGCGGTGCCGATCTCGCCAATAATCGCCAGTGCGATATCTTTTGCTGTCACCCCCGGCCCCACTTTACCATTGACACGCACCAGCATATTTTTCATTTTCTTCTGAATCAGGCACTGCGTGGCCATCACGTGCTCCACCTCAGAAGTTCCGATACCATGCGCCAGCGCACCAAACGCACCATGTGTCGAGGTATGAGAGTCACCACAGACCAGTGTCATGCCCGGCAGCGTTGCGCCCTGCTCTGGCCCAATCACATGCACAATACCCTGACGAATATCATCCATCATGAACTCAGTCACATCAAAATCAGCACAATTCTGATTCAGCGTTTCAATCTGAACTTTTGATACAGGGTCACTAATACCCGCCGTTCCCTGCCCCCGATCTGACTGTGTTGTTGGTACATTGTGATCCGGCACCGCCAAAATCGAAGCCGTACGCCACAGCGAACGACCTGCCATACGGAGTCCGTCAAACGCCTGCGGTGAGGTGACTTCGTGTATCAAATGTCGGTCGATGTACAACAGTGCCGTGCCATCCTCATCCTGCCGTACCACATGGGCATCCCACAATTTATCGTATAAAGTCTTTCCAGCCATTTCTTCTCACCCCTCAGGAATTTGCCGATATGTTATGCCTAGCCGCCAAATAACTCAAATTCCTGATGTTCATTAACTCCAGAGCCTATCGTCTGGTTGTTTGGTACTTGAGGAACCGTGGCAGTGCCTACTCGCGGAAACATGCTACCCATATTAAGCACTGATTAATTCTTATACATTAATATTAGAAAAAATACTGATATCAACCAAACCATCAGGGAAAAATAATGAACTCTTCTTATAAAAATAATCGCACTTACTTTCTGGTTTGCACTCTGATCATTTTCACTTTAGCCGTTATTAGCTCTGTTGCAATATCAGCCGATAAGATCGAAAAGAACGACGAAGTCATTACTCAGGCCATGCCGTTTTAAAGCATTCACTACTTTCTGAATAAGTGTGGAGCGTGTCTGCGCATGTATTCAATCCCCTGACGACCTGGCTTTCCGGTCAGTGGTTTCAGGGGAGCGGGTTTGGGAACGGCCATATGGACACGACCAGACTGCCGATGGCGAGCCACCTTGTTTAAAGGTGCATAAGGAAAATAAACCGTCCCGTTTGCAATTGTCTTACGGTGTTTTACTGCCTTATCCGGTGCCAATTTTGAATAAATGCTCATGACATTTTTGACGTATCTTTGCGTCTCTTTATACGGTGGAATTCCTCCGTACTGTGCTACCACACCTTCTCCAGCGTTATAGGCAGCGACTGCATGTTGCAGGTTTCCAGCAAAACGCCTCTTCAGCCATGCCAAATAACGAGCACCTGCCAGAATATTTTGTTTCGAATTGAAGCTATCGGACACGCCAAATCGCTCAGCGGTAGCGGGCATGAGTTGCATCAAACCCTCTGCACCCGCCGGAGATACGGCACGCGAATTAAAGCAGGACTCAACGGCAATCACGGCCTGAATAAGTTCACGATCAAGATGATAGCGGCGAGCGGCTTGATCAATGACTCCAGCGTGAATAGCCGATTTTCGTTCAATGGCGAGTGGCGTGGCTTGCAAGCAACCGGCAGCAAAAGCGGTCTCTAGCATGCCGAAGGCGACGATGATTAGTATTAAAAACTGCCTAGATCTTTTCAAAATAAACACACCCCGCCGCCCGTAAAGCCGGTTACTATCCTTCACCAAGCATTAGGCTGGCTGGGCTCTATTTAGTTCAGCGACATTTCTGAACTCACCTAATTCACGCAGCACACTCGTGGCATAGCTTCCGGGTGGCAAACTAAAGCGCAGCTCCAAGCAATTTTCTGTCAGCCACTGATGGCCTAACTCACCCACCATTAGCCGCAACGCACGACGATCCTGCTTTAGCCCCTGTTTTTCCAAGCCTTGACACAGTAATGTCTGCGTATCTGCAATCTCCTGTTCAAGCTGCCTGACATTACCGTGGGTCATCAAGGCTCCAGCACCCCACATTGGCCCTGTCGGATGAAGATCATACTCCGCCACACGCTGCATGATGGTCTCGTCCAAGGCCTCGTAGAAGCAACTATTTGTGCCCTCTAATTGATACACATCGCCATCAAGCGCCTGGTTCCAGCAAGCCGTGTCAACACGATGGGAAAGGTATTGATTAAAGATCAACGAACGAGCTGCAGAGACATACATTTTTTTTTGGTGGCGAGCTTTGGGCTTGATGTCACTACCAAACCACAGTGTTGCCCGTTCAATATTATGAAATTCATGCCCAAAACGCTGTGGGCCAAAGTAATTGGGTACGCCCTGTGTGGCTATCACTGCCAGCGTCTCGGCTAATTGAGCTCGGTCGCCCTGACAGTTTCTCAGGATTAACTTGAAGCGATTCCCCTTCAATGTGCCAATACGCACCTTGCGGTGGTGCCGGACTTCCTCGAGTATTTCAATAGACTCAGGCAAGTGCTCCGACCAATTTGGTGCCTCTTGACCCGGCAGCCACACACTAAACCATTGGGTAGTGACTGCGTGACGATCCTTTAGACCAGCATACGACACATCACGACGTGCAATCCCGGCAATATCAGCCAGTTGTTTACCGACCCATTCCGTATTTTGCCCCGTTTTTCGGACTTTCAGGCAGACGTGCTCTCCCTCGCCCGTTGGCAAAAAGTCGGGAATTTCATCAACTTGAAAGTCCTCGTGGTGGCTACGCATATCACCTTGCAGCGTTGCTGCATTTTCTGTGCGTGAAAAGTCCATTTAGTTAGTGCCGCCCTGCTCGCCTTTTTTCTTGGCCACATTATTTCTAAGATAGACAGGCTCTGCATCCGCAGCATCCATTTGTTCACCTCGGAGATACGCCGAGGCTGCCAGTTTTGCCACATAGTAAGCACTGGGGAAGATATTTTTAACTGTTTGTTGAATCCACGGCGGTGACGTGTCAAATACAGCTGCATGATACATCTCCCAGCCACTGCCCAGTACACACGCCTTCTCAGACGACTGCTGCAGCAACACTTCTGGTGATGCGACATACTCCTCGCCCTGCAAAGCGACTTCACCTTGCTGACTTGTGTAACATCCCCAATACACTTCATTCATGCGGGCATCAATCGCTGGTATTAAGCGCAGCTCATCAACATTGTGTGTATCCAGAACCTGTTGTGCCATAGCCGCTAGGGTTGAAATACCGATGAGTGGCTTATCCAGTGCCAATGCCAACCCCTGAGCAATGCCCACCGCAATTCTTACGCCAGTAAATGCACCCGGCCCTCGCCCAAAAGCAATTGCATCCAAATCACTACGATCAACACTGGCCTCCGCAAGTACCGCGTCCATCATGGGTAAAATCAACTGCGTATGCTGCCGTGGTGCCAATTCATAACGGTGAAAAATCTCACCATCCTTATAAATGGCAGCGGAACATGCTTCTGTCGCGGTTTCTATCGCAAGAATTTTCATGCTTCAATTTTGGCAAAGAATCGCTTTACCACCTCTTGTTTACTGGTTCTTGGCACTCTGGGCAGACTCTCCAAAAAAGTTCTCCCGTAGGATTTACTGCGCAAACGCGGATCACAAATCATCAATACGCCTTTATCTTGCTCACCACGGATTAGGCGCCCCACGCCCTGTTTCATCGCAATCACCGCTTGCGGTAGCTGATACTCATTAAATGGATTGCCCCCATGTTCCCGAATGGATTTAATGCGCGCTTCCAATACCGGATCACCCGGTGAGGCAAATGGCAATTTGTCGATAATGACACAACTGAGTGCATCACCACGTACATCGACCCCTTCCCAGAAGGTACTGGTACCCATCAAAACAGCATTGCCCAAGGTTTTAAACTGGCTAATCATTTCCGCTTGCGATGTATCACCCTGCACCAGAATGGGGTAATCAATTGCCGCTTTTAATAACTCTGCTGCCTGATTCAAGGCTCGGTAACTGGTGAACAACATAAAGGTTCGCCCCTTCGCCGACTCAATCACTGGAATTGCTTCCTCAACTAGGCGCGGAATGAAGTCGCCATGTTGCGGCTCTGGCATATTTGGTGGGGCAAACAGCAAGGCATTATGCCAATAGTCAAACGGGCTATCCAACTGTAATGTTTTTGGTGCTTCCAAACCAATTCGTTGTGTGAAATGCTCAAATGAATGACCAACCGTCAGCGTCGCCGAGGTCAACACCCATGCACAAGGATAAGCCGTAAGCTGTTTGCGGAAGGGCTCCGCAATTTCCAAAGGTGTTGAGATCAAGGAAAAGGAACGGGTATAGGTTTCATACCATTGCACCGTTTCAGGTTTGGGTTCCCGAAAGTTTTGCAAACGCTGTCGCTGGATACACAAGCGCTCATGACATGCCTTCAGCCCCTTACTTCGCTCACTGGCAATGTCTAGTTGCTCCAACAAGTCGTCCATTATATCGACTAAATTTTGCAGCTCGCGCTGAATAGGTGCTTTATCCCGAATTTTATACCACGGCTCACGCAGCCCCGGTTGATCCATTGCCAAACGCAAATCAAGCACCACTTTATCAAGCACAGCCAATTGATCACGTAACTCGCCCATATCCGCAGCATACTCAAGACATTCGGCGGTCGTGTCTCTGGAAAATTCCTGCAATTGACGGCTACTTAAAATTTCACTAAAAAATGTGGAAGCCGTTTCGGGAAGCTGGTGCGCTTCATCTAAAATAACGGCATTGGCACTTGGCAATAATTCACCAAAGCCTTCTTCTTTCAAGGCTAGATCTGCAAAAAACAGGTGATGGTTAACCACCACAATATCTGCTTCCTGTGCATTACGGCGGGCTTGTACAACATAGCACTCCTGATAATCCGCACACTCCGTCCCCAGACAATTATCCGTTGTGGAAGTCACACTTGGCCAAACTTCAGAATCCTGAGGGACGCTACTTAACTCTGTAATATCACCCGAGTCCGTTACGAACGCCCAGTCATCAATTTTGCGCAGATGAGAAATAGATACTTTGTTCTTGAAACGTGCCTCCATCTGCGCCAAGCGCATACGGTGCTTACACAGATAATTCGCGCGCCCTTTCAGTAACGCCGTTTGCGTATTAGCTTTGAGTGCCTTTTGCACTAGTGGAAGGTCTTTCAGGAAAAGCTGATCCTGAAGCGTCTTGCTGCCAGTGGAGATAATGATCTTGCCGCCACTAAGAAATGCAGGCAGCAAATAGGCAAAGGTTTTTCCAACCCCTGTTCCCGCCTCAATCACAACCGAATCGTTATGCTCAAGCGCCTCGGAAACCGCCTGCATCATCTCCTGCTGCTGAGGTCTTACCTGAAATCCAGAGATAACACTGGCAACCGGCCCATCTTCTGCAAGCAACGCCTGCCAGTCTGTCGTCCCCATTAAAGATTCATTTTCTTATAATCAAGTACTTCGCTAAAAACCTGAGTATTCCCCTGTTTGGTTGCGGCCTTACTCATCAGGTCCAGATTTTTATTGACCAGACTGCGGTTGCCCGTGGACAGCTGCAATGATTTTCTGGCCAGATTAATCGCCTGATCATAAATCTTGCTTTTATAATTCAGACTGGCAAGCTCATACCACAGTAATGCACTTTGCGGCTCAATTCGCAGGGCACGCTCTACCTTGGTCATCGCTGCACCGTGACGGCCAACCGCAGACTCAGCCTTGGCAGCCAGCAACAAAGCATTGGCCGCTGCCGACAACGAGTGCTTGGTGGCAACTGGTGCAGGCTTTTTCAAGCCACTGCTGTTGCTCTTTGACTGAGCTTCCGATACTTCACGGTCAGGAACATCGGCGAAAGGGTCAATATCCAGCTCATACTTACTCAAATCTTCAACTGGCTTCTGCTTAACGGGCTTTGAAACGACTGGCTTGGGCTTCGACCGACCCGCGCTAGGGTTCACCCTGTGAGCCTTATCAACCATAGCCAGCTGCCCGTTATTAAGTGGTGTCGTGTATGCCGACTCATAGTCTTTTTCAGGCACGTAAGACTCAAAACTTTCCAGTGGCGGCTGATACTGTGGTAAAGCCTGCGGTTTATATTCCTCGAACTCAGGAGGTATGTAACTATTTTGTGGCAACTGCGAACGCCGCTGAGGTGCGATAACTGACGATGGCGGTAACGTCCTCACATTGGGCTCTGGCGCACGCCTTTGCTCAATATTAGAACAGGCAACACCCCCAGCGCCTGCCATGAGTAATACAAAAAATCTAACCCTATTCTTAACTAACATGAGCTATTTGAGCACTCCCACCATCTATTAATAATTATCATTAAACTCATTGATCGGACACCACTGGCACTGCCGCTGGTTCCTGTTCTTCATCAGGCGGAGCCACTACCGTACACACACGGTAACGACGAGGCTGCGTGCCACGAATAAAAGGCATCGTCAGCGGCTTACCACAGGCCCGGTTATACAAAAGCCCCGTTTCCTTATCGATCTTGACAAATCTGATCCGAGCAGGTCTGGGCGGCTTCAGCGGTTTCGTCGGCAACACCCTAAATAGATCGCCCCATACTTTAATGGCGCCAGTGCCACCTGTCAGCCCTGTTTCCTTATTGTCATCACGCCCAATCCACACCGAGGCCACATGCTGCCCCGTAAACCCTGCATACCAGCTATCCCGCTTATTATTGGTCGTCCCTGTTTTGCCCGCTGAGTTCTTCCATGCAGGCAGTACCTTGGATAGATAACTGGCTGTCCCTGATTTTGTTACCTGATTCATCGCGTATGTCAGAAGGTAGTTTGCTTCTGGCGTTGTCACTTGTTTTACACTGAGCGGATAACGTCGCAGCGTACGCCCAAAGGAGTCCATCACACTACGAATTGATTTTAGTGGCGTATACATACCACCCGAGGCAATTGTCTGATACATCTGCTGCACCTCCAGCGGAGATAGCTCCAAGGCACCCAATAAAACCGAAGGATACGGGGGAATTTCCTGAGTAATTCCCATCTGATGCAATTTATCGACAATGTTATTCATGCCCATTGTGACGCCAACACGCACCGTTGGGGTGTTACGTGATTTAACCAATGCTTCCTCAAGTATCACATTCCCCAAGTCCCGATGATCGTAGTTATTTGGCTCCCACACATCGCCATTGGACAGCTTCACCTTCACCGGCCCGTCACTAATCAAGCTGGACAGCGTATATTTTTTTGGCTTTTCCAGCGCTGCCAGATACACCCCCGGCTTAACCAGAGAGCCAATTTGTCGGCGGGCGTCCATCGCACGATTATATCCGGCGTACCGAACATCCCGGCCCCCCACAACCGACAACACCTCGCCATTTTGCACACTGCTCACCACCAATGCGCCGTTAAGTTTTCCGCGCGCAATGCGCTGGCTGCGCTCCAAAGCAGCAACCCGCTTACTCAGTACTTTTTCGGATATCAACTGCACAATAGGATCCATTGCCGTGAAGATCAGCAAACCCTCACTTTGCAAGTCTTCCTCTTGATAATCGCGCTGTAGCTGCGACTTCACCAACTCCAGATAGGCCGGAAACGGACTGACACTTGGTGGTGCATTCGCCGTAATATGTAGCGGCTTTGCTTTACTAATAGCCGCTTCTTCTGCGGTAATTACCTTTTCACGCGCCATGACATCCAGCACGAGATTACGACGTTCCAGGGCCCGGGCCGGAAAGCGTCGTGGGTCATAGTAGGAAGCTCCCTTCGCCATACCAATCAACAAGGCAACCTGATCCGTTTCCAGTTCACGAATTGGCTTGCTGAAATAAAACTGCGAAGCCAAGCCAAAACCATGAATCGCACGTTTTTTATTCTGCCCCAAGTAGATTTCATTCAGATAAGTCTCAAGAATCTTCTCTTTGGAATAGTGGAGCTCCAACAACAGCGACATAATCGCTTCATTGATTTTCCGTTTAAGACTACGCTCATTGGTTAAATAAAAGTTTTTAACCAACTGCTGGGTTAGCGTACTGCCCCCCTGCACCATTTGACCCGCTTTTGCATTCGCCAAGAGGGCACGCATGATTGACTTCGGGTTTACCCCCACATGATCGTAATAATTCTTATCCTCAACTGCAATCAAGCCCTTGATCAACAAAGGCGCAACCTCATCTAACTGCACCAGGACACGATCTTCATTATGGCTGGGATAGAAGTTACCAATTAACAAGGGCTCCATACGCATCAGATTAAGCGGGCTATTGTTGTTCAAATGCTTTAATGAACTGATGCGCCCCTTGCGTATTGTGAGCTGAAACACGCGCTCCGCCTCAGTGTCCTCAGCAAAACGAAAACCCCGCGAATGAATCCTAAACGTATTGCCTGCTCTACTGAACTGCCCCGTACCGCTAAGGGCACCAGAAACTTTGCTGTAATTGAGTAACTGAAGCTCTTTTTCCAGATTGTCCGCGAACAGCGTCTGCCCCTCGTAAAGCTCTAATGGTCGAGCGAAAACCCGCGCGGGCAAAGCCCATAGTTTCCCAGCAAACTGTGTCTTCACCTGATCATCAAGTTTAAGCACATACGCTGCAGCGACCAGCGCCCCCATGACAATCGCAACCAACAACGCAATGCGAAACACGCGCCACATAATTTTTATAAACGACCAAAAATATTTCACTCTACATTCCCCTGCGGCCGCTTAGTGTCTGATGATTCGAAGAAATATGACAAAGTAACTTCCGTATAACTTGTTTTTTATTGATACCTGCTACGGGTAGCTGAGCAAGGCTCTCAAGAACATCGCAGATTCTATACGATTTCTCAACAAAAAAGTATCGGTGAGAATGCCTCCAGTCGGCTATTCAGCCTAGCCTAAGCCATTTGCTGGCAGCCTAATATGTACCCAAACCAATACTAATAACAAAAAATAAACATTCCCCATGTCAAAATCTATTCGCGCCCTGTTGCCGATGGTCGCTATGACTTTGTCAGTATCGACTCACGCCCAATATGCTCAAATGATTGTCGATGACCAAAACCGCGTCATGCCAATTTTTTTTACTGAGCCCACACCCGTGAACCAATCCGCGCCGGTATTTACAGGCTCCCAGCAACGCTATCCAAACGACACGCCAGTGGTGCAGTCAACAAGCGTACCAACAAATCCTCCGCCAGCCGTGATTAATCTGCCAAGCCTGGCCAAGCCAGCCATTCAAATAAGCCAACCCAAGAGTGATCCCATCAAGGGACCTTATTACATCAGTCCAGCCAGACACCGCATTATGAAAGCCGCTCATGCCGCGCTGGGTATTCCCTATCTCTATGGTGGCAATAACCCCGCTCGTGGTCTTGATTGCAGTAGCCTGATGCAGTTTATCCACAAAAACGCCTTGGGCATCAAAATCCCCAGAACAGCGGCCGCACAACGTGATGGTAGTAAAACCATCCCTTATCGAGACCTTCAACCCGGCGATTTATTATTCTTTAAAATTAATACCAAAACCAATCACGTTGGTATCTATATTGGCTATGGTCAATTCATTCATGCCTCCTCCAGTAATCGTCGCGCTGTTATATCATCCATGAGTTTGCCTTACTGGAAAAAGCGATTCGTTAAATTTGGTAGTTATTTAAGCAGTTAGTCAAACATATAGTTTATTGCTTGAATAGTCTGCTAAAACCCCTATCATTGTCAGTACCACTATAAATCAATCACTTAAATTCAGGAGTAACAAATGGGATTATTTGATTTTGCTCGCAATATCGGTAAAAAAGTCTTTGGTGACAACGATGACGCATCGGAAAAACTGCAGGCGCATATCGAAGAAGACAATCCGGGCGTTGACGATTTACAAGTTGTCGTGAAAGACGGTGTTGCAACCATTAAAGGCAATGCCAAGTCTGCGTCGGCCTACGAAAAAGCGGTGCTCATGGCAGGCAATGCCTTGGGTGTTGAGGAAGTGAGAGCTGATGAGTTAATCGCACCAACACAGACCATTGAGGTCACCTACTATGAAGTCGCCAAGGGTGACAGCTTGTGGAAGATTGCGGAGAAATTCTACGGAAATGGCAGCAAGTACACAGGCATCTTTGAAGAAAACCGTGAGGTTATCAAAGACCCTGACCTGATTTTCCCTGGCCAGAAGATCCGCATCCCGATGGATCATTAACGCCAAGCTAGACAGATCACAAAAAACCGGCCCCTGCGTCGGTTTTTTTCTTGCAAAACCAGCCGCTACGTCATTTAAACTAGATTGTCCGCCCCTCAATACCAGGTTCTCCAACAGCCCCGCCCTCTACACGCTGATATAAATCCGGCGTCGCCAAACTGATACCTCGCTTGATCGACTGATTTAGCACCTTCTCCATGAAAAGCTGACGGGTTTTAATGACCGAAGCCATTTCCTTGGTGTAGTAGAACACCGACCACTCCACCGCATCATCACCCGTATCCGTCACGCGGATCTCCAACTCATGCCCCGACTCAACCGGTATCGCCTCATCGCTAACCGCCGACTCGTAGACTTCCTGAAACATTGCCCTAACCTGCTCAGGCGGCGTATCGTAGCCAATTTTAAAAGACAATCCCTGACGGTATCCCCTAACCGACGCAAACTTTGACAAATTGTGAATCGACGCATCTCGTAGTTTGGCGTTTTTAATATAAAGTCGGCTGTTGTTAGCCAAGTTCAATAATTCTGTATGAAACAACCGAGTTCGAAAAACTCTGCCAATAAAGGCTCCATCATCTAACTGAATGACATCCCCTTCCTCAACCGCGTTACTATTCAGGATAATAAGGCCGCTAATAATATCCGGCGCCCATGCTCCCTGAGTCAAGGCAAGTGAAACACCTATCACACCAATGAACCCGCTAGCTTCCAGCAAGCTATCAAACCCCAATAATTGCACGATGCCAATCAATGCAAAAACAAAGACCAGCACGACGACTAATAGACTGAGAAATCGGCTGTTATAACTCTCGCTAAAAACCTTTTCTCCAGAAACTTCCCTGACACGACCATATTGCCTGCGAATCACGAACTGAAGAATCTGTGCTGACCAATAAGCTGAAAACAGAATCATAACGACACCAACCAGCTTTTTGGCTGTGCCATTTTCTGCACCAATAGTATTTGCATTAAAGATAAACTGATTAAGCAACAGAGTGACAATAACCAGCAGTGCTGTGATCCTGAAGATTTTTAGCTTGTTTTGATTCTGCTCAACTTTCAGATCCAAATGAAAAACTTGGGTGAAAATGATGCGTGAAAAAAGGATTAGCAACACGCAACTTACCCATAGCACCAGTTCAATAACTGAGGCTGAGCCCAGAAGCCTTTCTATCAATGAATCAATTTGAGGAGGCACAAAATACTCCTTTTTTTCTTAAAAAAACAGAAGCTTAATTAATGGACAGCAGCCACAGAGAGCGAGCTTGGGGGCCTTACTTAAATAATTTATTCAGGTGCATGGCACACTGCTTCAACATTATTGCCGTCAGGATCTATTAAGAATGCCCCATAGTAATGTTCGTGATACATCGGACGCAGCCCAGGAGCACCATTGTCCTTGCCACCATTCTGAATACCTGCCTCATAAAACAGATTGACCAATTCTCGTGAGTCTGCTGAAAACGCAGTGTGCCTCGGGGTGTAGGCATCCTTGCTTTCAATAATCCAGAATACCGGCTTTCCTTCAGGGCCAAACGCACACATGCGTTGTGTGGGGAATTCTTGATTCCACTCTGCAACAAACTCCATTTGAATTGAGTAACCTAACGGTTTAAAGATAGATTCGTAAAATGTTTTTGTGGCTACATAGTCCGTCGCATAGGTGCTTAAATGATCTATCATAATTTCTCCCTGTCATTTAACAACTTATTGAAGAGACTCACAGCTTACCATCCACGCCACACATCTCCCAAAAACACAGTACCGCCTTTGAAGAAAGGCCCCACTACCCTAAAACTCCCTCAGCAACCGAAAGCCAAGATTGACATCCAGTTCACTCATCATGCGCTTCATTCTGGCTGCACTTCGGGCTTTGACTGCCGGATCAAACCACGAGCCACCTTTGGTCACCACCCGCAGCGGATCACCAAAACTCACTGCCGACCCGTCACGATTGGCGTTGATATGAGAATGCGTCCAGGGGCTTAGGGTAAACTCCCAAACATTGCCGTGCATTTCATGTAAGCCCCAGCAGTTAGGCTTTTTATTCCCCACTTCAGCGGCAACAATCGAAGGCAAACAACGTGGCAAGTACCACTTACGAGCCTCTTTAGCCTCCTGATAGGGAAAGGTTGGATTAAAATTGACGTCTTTACAGCTCACACTCTCGCCATAGTGAAACGGTGTAGATGTTCCGGCACGTGCGGCATATTCCCACTCTGCTTCTGAGGGAAGACGGTATGTGTGGCCGGTTTGGTCCGACATCCATTCTGCAAATAGTCGTGCATCAGGGTAGCGGACATTAATTACAGGCGAGTTGCCTTCAGCCCAAATCAGATCGGGGCCAAGTGTCCAGCCGGTATCCTCACAAAAGACTTCAAACTCTGCGGCGGTGACGACGAAGCGGCCCAAGGCAAAGGGTTCAGAAATCGTCACATAGTGCTGTGGCGTTTCTTCCGGGCGGCAACCGAACTCTGTTCTTGGCGCGCCCATTTCAAACTGCCCCGGCGGTATCACCACCATTTCCGGTGCATAAAGCCCCACTTTCATGACATCGTGGAAAATTACATCAAGGCCAAGCTGTTTGGCTGTGTCTTTCTGTAACTGGACAACCGCCTCCTCCGTCATATCAGGAAGAAATGGATAGTGTGATGCAGGCTTTAAATCAGGTTCGCTACTCATGGTTTTTATCAGCCGTTAAAGGAAGAGCAGATAATGCCATGACTCAAAGGCAATAAACAGATGTTGTTCCCGGCAATTTTGTAACAAAATACCCGTATCTTCATACGTACTTTGCAGTAGACTTAAATTCTTACAAACTTACCTCTCGGAAGCATGACTATGAGCATCAAATCCACCCTTAAAACGCTCACTACTGTAACGGTTCTGGCATTGATTGGCGGCGGTGGCTGGTACGCTTGGCAGCTTTTGCAGTCCGATAAAATCCCTGAGCGCCTCAAGCCTTATGAAAACGTCATTAAGGAAGTGAAAAGCCATATCAGGACGCCAGAAAAATTACCGGAAGGCGTGAGTGTTGGAAATGGCCGCATCGAAGCGACCGAGTATGATATTGCCACTAAATTGCCCGGACGCCTGGTCAAAGTTCTGGCGAAGGAAGGCGATATGGTCAGGGCGGGACAAGTGCTGGCCCAGATGGATACCGATGACTTAAAAGGCCAGCTTCGTGAGGCAACCGCAGCCCTGCGCGAAGCTAAGGAGTCTCGCAAATACGCCTTGGCAGTGGTCGATCAAAAGCAGAGCGCACTCATTTTTGCACAAGCCGAATTGAAACGCTTTACACTGCTTGCCCGACGGGGGCATATATCGCAGGAAAAAGTCGATCAGCAGCGCATGAATAACAGCTCGGCACGAGCAGCCGTAAAAGCGGCGAATATCCAGGTGGTGCGGGCGGATGCCAAGATTGATGCGGCCAGGGCAACATTGGCGCGTGTGCAAAACAGCATTGACGACAGCACCCTCAAAACACCCATTGCAGGACGTGTATTATACCGCCTGAGTGAACCCGGTGAAGTCCTTCCCAGTGGCGGTAAAGTGTTTACGGTACTCGACCTTACCGATGTGTATATGAGTATTTATTTGCCGACGGCGGAAGCGGGCAAAGTGACAGTCGGTGATCCAGCGCGGATCGTCCTGGATGCCCTGCCCCAGTATGTCATTCCAGCGGAAGTTTCTTTTGTATCCTCAGAAGCACAGTTCACTCCCAAAACTGTGGAAACCCGTGATGAACGAGACAAGCTGATGTTTCGCGTTAAAGTTCGCATTGATCCGAAGCTACTGAAAAGCCACATTAAGCAAGTCAAAACCGGCGTACCGGGGCTGGCCTATGTGCTGCTATCACCCAACAAGCATTGGCCTGAAAAACTACAGGTTCGAGTACCTGAATGATGACTGAGAACATTGCCAGATTGGAAGGTGTGGTACACCGTTACAGCAACACCATCGCTTTGGATCATATCAATCTAGAGCTGCCTGCTGGCAAGATGGTTGGTCTGATCGGGCCGGATGGTGTCGGTAAGTCCAGCCTGTTGTCGTTGGTCGCGGGCGCGCGCGTTATTCAAACAGGCGATGTGACCGTGTTGGGCGGTGACATGCGCGATAAGCGTTTCCGTGAGTCCGTGTCACCACGTCTGGCCTATATGCCGCAGGGCTTGGGGAAAAATCTCTACCCCACCTTGTCTGTGTTTGAAAATATTGATTTCTTTGGCCGCCTGTTTGGGCATAAAAAAGCAGAGCGCAAACGCCGTATTGCTGACTTATTGGAAAGTACCGGCATGTCGTCATTTATTGACCGCCCCGCCAATAAGTTATCCGGTGGCATGAAGCAAAAACTGGGGCTGTGTTGTGCTCTGATTCACGATCCACAGTTGTTGATTCTGGATGAACCGACAACAGGGGTTGATCCGCTCTCCCGACGACAGTTCTGGGAGCTGATTGACCGCATTCGTTTGCGACAAAAAGACATGAGCGTGTTGGTAGCGACTGCATACATGGAAGAGGCCGATGCCTTTGACTGGCTGGTGGCGATGGATGATGGCAAGGTAATCGGCATGGGCACACCGGCTGAGCTCAAGCAGCAAACCGGCCAGACCACGCTGAACGAGGCGTTTATTGCATTGCTGCCAGAGGAAAAGAGCCAAGGCCATCAAGAATTGGTGGTGCCACCACGGGAACCTTCCACAGATCAGCCTGAGATTGCCATTAATGCCAGCAATTTAACCAAGTGTTTTGGCGATTTCACTGCTGTGAATAACATCAGCCTGAGTATTGAGCGCGGGGAGATTTTCGGATTTCTTGGCTCCAACGGCTGCGGCAAAACCACCACCATGAAAATGCTGACCGGCCTACAACCCGTCACCAGTGGTGAGGCGAGATTATTTGGGCAGGTGGTGGATGCCAGAAACATTGATAGCCGCCAACGTGTGGGTTATATGTCACAAGCATTTTCCCTGTACAACGAGCTGACCGTTTACCAGAATCTGGTACTGCACGCCCGCGTCTTTAAACTGCCGCGTCACCAAAGAAAACCACGTATTCGTGAGGTGAGTGAGCGTTTTGACCTGATTCCCTATCTGGATGATTATCCAGAGGACTTGCCGTTGGGCATTCGCCAGCGTTTGTCACTGGCAGCGGCGATTATACATAATCCTGAAATCCTAATTCTTGATGAACCCACCTCTGGCGTTGACCCAGTGGCGCGTGATGACTTTTGGGAATTACTGATAGAGCTATCACGCGAGCAAGGCGTAACCATTTTCATCTCCACACACTTTATGGATGAAGCGGCACGTTGCGATCGTATTTCGTTAATGCACGCCGGAAAAATTCTGGCCAGTGATACCCCCGCCGGACTCACCGAATCACGCAACGCAGATTCACTGGAAAAAGCCTTTATTGCCTATCTTGAAGACGCAGGTGCGGACTCCGCCCCACCACCAGCCAGTCAGGAGGACGCGGACAACACTCCCGATGCAACACACCATGCCCCCGCCCAACATCAGGCCATTAAGTCATTCAGCCTGTTACGGCTATTCGGTTATGCATACCGCGAAATGCTGGAATTAACTCGTGATCCCATCCGGCTGACCTTCGCCCTGTTTGGCTCGGTTATTCTTATGTTTGCCTTGGGCTATGGTCTGAACTTTGACGTGGAAGACCTCAGTTTTGCGGTTCTCGATCAAGATCAAACACCAGAAAGCCGCGATTATATTCAAAACATTGCAGGTTCTCGCTATTTTATTCAGAAAGCAGACCTCAACAGTCCGGCGGAGCTGGATCGCCGTATGCGCAGCGCCGATATTAGCGTGGCACTGGAAATACCATCAGGCTTTGGCCGCAAGCTAAAACGCAACCGAAGACCTGAAGTCGTGGTATGGATTGATGGCGCCATGCCGTTTCGTGGCTCGACCATGAGTGGCTATATTACGGGCATGCACTATAGCTACCTGTTTAACTGGTACCTGCGTACTTACGGAGAAAAGCCCTCCCTGCTTCCGGCACGAATTGCCTCCCGTTACCGATACAACCAGGACTTTAAAAGTATTGAGGCCATGGTGCCTGCGGTGATTCCGCTGTTGCTGGTGTTGATTCCGGCCATCCTCATGGCACTGGGCGTGGTTCGGGAAAAAGAACTCGGTTCAATCACCAACTTATATGTCACGCCAGTGACCCGACTGGAGTTTCTGTTGGGTAAGCAGTTGCCCTATATTGTCATTAGTATGCTGAGCTTTTTTGGTCTGGTAGCCTTAGCGGTGTTCGTCTTTGGCGTGCCCATAAAAGGCAGCCTGTTTGCCCTAACCCTTGCCGCGTTGTTGTACGTGACCAGCACCACGGGCATAGGCTTATTGATTTCAACCTTCACTAATACCCAAATCGCCGCGTTGATTGTAACCTCGGTCATCGTGCTGGTGGTCGCCACCAGTTACGCAGGATTGATTAACCCTGTGTCATCACAAGAAGGTTCCGCCGCAGTGATTGGCTACTCATTCCCTACAACCTATTTTCTGGAAGCCTGCCGTGGCGTGTTTAATAAAGCCTTGGGGTTTGCCGACATTACGCAATACTTCCTGCCGCTATTTACCTTTATCCCGATACTGATTATCGCCAGTGTTTTCTTACTACCGAGTCAGGATAAATAACCATGACAGGACTCCGTAACATTTTTCACCTAGGCATCAAGGAAATGCATAGCTTGTGGCGTGACAAGATGATGCTAGTTTTTGTAATTTACGCTTTTACCGGCCTTATTTATATGGTGGCCTCCACCACAGACACCGACCTCAAAAATGCTCCCATTGCCATCGTGGATGAGGATCAGTCCCCCCTATCCAAGCGTTTGATCGGCGCATTCTACGGCCCCTATTTCAAAACGCCAGATATTATCCAGTATGACGAAATTGACCCCTTGCTAGATAACGCCACTTATACCTTTGCCCTTATCATCCCCGCAAACTTTCAGCGTGACGTGCTGGCCAATAACCAACCCACCTTGCAGCTTAATATCGACGCCACGCGAATGACGCAGGCCGCCACGGGCGATCATCAAATCCAGAGCATTCTTACGGCTGAAATAAGCGAGTTTGTAAAGGGCTATCGTGCTGATTACAAATTACCGATTATTGAAAGCTCACACCTTATGTTTAACCCAAACCTGAACAGTATCTGGTTCGGTAGCGTGGTGCAGCTAATGAATATGGTGACGATGATTTCCCTCTTGCTCACAGGAGCCGCCGTTATCCGTGAGCGAGAACATGGCACAATGGAACACTTACTGGTCATGCCTTTAACCGCATTTCAGATTATGGTTGCCAAAATCTGGGCCAACGGGCTGCTGATACTGATGGCTTCCGCCTTCTCGCTGTTTGTGGTGATCAAGGGCGTACTGGGTGTACCCATTCAAGGCTCTGCTACCCTATTTTTAATGGGCGTTTCCATACATATATTTGCCACCACCTCATTAGGCATTTTGCTGGGAACTCAGGCACGTACCATGCCGCAGTTGGGCCTGTTATCCGTACTTGTTCTTATGGCTTTACAAATGCTCTCTGGTAGCGTCACACCGCGCGAGAGTATGCCGGATATTGTGCAGAATATAATGTTAGCCGCCCCCACTACGCACTTTATCAAGTTTGCACAGTCGATTTTATATCGCGGTGCTGGATGGGACGTGGTCTGGCCAGATTATCTGGCTTTACTCGTGATTGGCGTAGTGTGCTTTGTGTTTGCACTCATGCGATTCCGTAAGGCGGTTGCGCAATAACCAGCTACGCGAAATGACAAAAAATGGCGGGCGTAGCGGTTTATTAGAAATTAGCGATATATCAAAAAAGACCAGCCATTCATCCCCTTCATCTGTGTGCTGTAAACCACATCCTGTCATCATAAAGTCCTTTCCAACCCCATGAAATAATTCAAAAAAGGACTTTTATGATGGCTTA
>PDWI01000163.1_pt1 | contig 97323 bp, 67 predicted proteins | sample 1430891 | NCBI WGS metagenome assembly PDWI01 (sample SAMN01162508, study PRJNA174530) | Oral metagenome, whole genome shotgun sequencing project. | biome: Marine environment; feature: Marine mammal; material: Swab sample of the gingival sulcus; isolation source: swab sample of gingival sulcus... | reverse complement strand
TAATTTTTGTCGGTTTTTGTCGGTGTAATCAAAACTAAATTGGAAATCTAAGCCTTTGCGAGATATTGCTGTTAGATATTCCGAATTACCAACAGTATCTACAGGGATAAAAATGTCAGGCATAATTCCACCACCACCATAAACCACTCGTCCGTTAGCGGTGTAGTATTTTAACGAGTCGGAAAAATGTATGCTGTCTTTTTCTGAAAACTCACCGTGTTCAAAACGTTTAATAATATCTTGATAATAATCCTCCTTGTCGCCTTTGTTGTAAGGTTTCTGAATGCAACGCCCAGACGGTGTGTAGTAACGTGCAGTGGTTAATCGTAAAGATGAGCCGTCGCGAAACATAACGGGTTCTTGCACCAAGCCCTTACCAAATGAGCGTCTGCCGATAATCTTTCCTCTGTCGTTATCCTGTATTGCTCCAGCAACAATCTCACTTGCTGATGCCGACCATTCGTCAAGTAACACAGCGACGTTCAGGTTAGCACAAGCCGAGCGATGTGTAGATGTTATTTCCGTTTTAGGACGAGCTTTGCCTTGTGTGTAAACAATCATTTTGTCGGCTGGTAGGAACTCGTCGGCTATGCGAGTAGCTGCATCTAAATAACCTCCGCTATTTCCGCGTAGGTCTAACAGTAGATTCTGCATACCTTTGGTCTTTAGTTTTGCAACAGCCTCCAAAAATTCGTTGTAAGTAGTTCTGCCAAATTGCGATATTCTTATATATCCTGTTTTTTTACTTAGCATATACGATACGTCAACGCTAAAAATAGGAATTTTGTCTCGTGTAATTGTAAAATATACTAAATCAGGTTCGCCTTTGCGGAAGATTCCAACTTTTACCTTTGTTCCTTTTTTACCTCTAAGCAATTTCATTACTCTGCTGTTTGTAATTTTTACCCCAGCTATCAGTGAGTCGTTTACGGTAACAATGCGGTCGCCATCGTGCAAACCAACCTTTGCCGAAGGTCCTCCAGGTATCGTTTTTATTACCCAAACCGTATCTTTTTGTATGTTGAATGTTACGCCAATTCCGTCAAAATTACCAACCAAAGGCTCGTTCATTTTCTTAAACTCTTCGGCAGTAATATAAATTGAATGAGGGTCTAGTTCCTTCATTATTAATGGAATTACTGTTTCGGATAGTTCTTCTGAATTTATTGTGTCAACATATTCTCTTTCGATGTACTTTAGTAGAGCGTCAATTTTTGAGGCGGGTGCGTTTGTAATAATCGGAAGTTGTTGTTTGCTATTAATAGTTCGTTGTATTGTCATCCCTAAAACTATTGATAAAGCTATAATAATAGGTATTCCGTATTTTGATATTTTTTCTTGAAATTTCATGTATTTAAAATTTGTGACCAATTTGTATTATTAATCTTTTTTAGGTTTGCAAAGTTAAATAATTAATTGTGAAATTGTTGTTTTGTTATAGGCTTTTGTATTTTTATGTATTTCTTTTATATTTGCATTTTTAATAAAACACTATTTCTATATGATAAAGACCTTATTATTGGTAGGTTCGGGCGGTTTTTTAGGTTCGGTAAGCCGATATTTTTTGCAATCGTTTGTTAATAAACAAACATCTACTGATTTTCCGTGGGGAACATTCTGCGTTAATGTTTTAGGCTGTTTGGTGATAGGCTGTGTGTATGCTTTAACCGAAAAATATACAAATATGTCTAATCAGATACGCTTGTTTTTTGCAGTTGGCTTTTGCGGTGGTTTTACTACATTCTCATCTTTTGCTATGGACAAACTTGTGCTTATGCAGAATAATCAGATACTTCATTTTATAAGTTATATTATGTTGAGTGTTGGTGTTGGTTTCTTTATGGTTTGGTTGGGGCTTACTCTTACCCGTAATCTTATATAAGGTATGTGTAGCCCATTGTGTAATATTCACACTCATAATATTACTGAAGAGGACTATATTAATGTAGTTAATCTGAATATGTATGAATATGTTGAAACAAGCAATTTTTTTAGTGTGGGCGTACATCCAATGGACGTTGAAAATACAGATATAACAAAGGCTACAAGCTATATAAAACAGCAGTTACACCAGAATAATTGTATAGCAATAGGCGAGGTTGGGCTTGACTGTAGGTATAAGCAGAGTTTTGATATTCAGCAAGATGTATTTATTCAGATGAGTAACTTAGCTGATGAATTTAATACACCGTTAATAATACATTGCGTACGTGCTTGGTCAGATTTAATTGCTTTGCGAAAAGAATTAAAAACAGATAAAACATGGATTTTTCACGGCTTTAATGCAAATCAGCTTATAGCCGAACAACTTACCCAGCGAGGATGTTATTTATCGTTTGGTAAAGCCTTGTTGTTCAATAATAAAGTGCAACAAGTATTTAAGCAAATACCTTTAAAATATGTGTTTTTTGAAACCGATGATGAGGATTTGCATATATCGGAAATTTATCAGAAAGCATCGGAATTAAAAGTGATGGCTTTATCTGATTTAACAAAAATAATTTATTCTAATTTTGTAAACGTATTTGGTAACGTATGGACGAACATTGGTTGTCAAGAACAGAGCTTCTGTTAGGGGGCGAGCAGTTAAATAAACTGAAAAATGCAAATATATTGGTAGTTGGTTTAGGCGGTGTAGGTAGCTATGCTGCTGAAATGTTAGGTAGGGCAGGGGTGTCTAAAATGACAATAGTTGATGGCGACACTATTAGTTTAACAAATATTAATAGGCAGTTGTTGGCTGTAAACAGTGTTGTGGGGCAATCAAAAGCCGAGTTAATGGCTGAACGCTTGAGGGATATAAACCCTAATATTGAACTTACGGTAATCAGCCAATTTATTCGTGATGATTATATGAAAGAAATTCTTAATGAGGATTTTGACTATGTTGTAGATGCTATTGATACATTTTCTCCTAAAATTTATCTTATTTATCATTGTTTGCAAAAGAACTTAAGGTTGGTTAGCTCGATGGGGGCAGGAGGCAAGTTAGACCCCTCAAAGATACAAATTGCTAATCTGGAAAAATCGTATAATTGTAAACTTGCACGGATGTTACGAAAACGCTTACGCCGATTAGGTATAAAGGGTGGTTTTCCTGTTGTTTTTTCATCGGAACTGGTTAACCCCAATGCTGTTATTGAAACCGAAAATGAACAGAACAAAAAATCAAATGTAGGTACAATTAGTTATATGCCTGCAATGTTCGGTATGTTCTGTGCCTCAAAGGTTATTACTGATATTGTAGGGGAGTAGGTTTTTTATTTTATATCTTAATACCCATAATGCAAATATCATCAGTTTGCTTGTTTTTACCTTGCCATGTTTCTAAATTGTTGAGTAGTGCATGTTTTTGTTCATCTAGGCTTTTTTTGTGATTTTGTTTTAGTATTTGTCGAAACTGTGAATATAGTAATTTTTTGTTATGTTCTCCACCAAATTGGTCGGCATATCCATCTGAAAATAAATAAAAAGTATCTCCTTTTTTATATGTTAATTTATGATTAGTGAAGGCTTTATTGTTGTTTGTAGAATCAATTGATTGTCTGTCGCCTTTTATTACTTTTAATTCATTGTTTTGTATGTAGTAAAGCGGATTATTTGCCCCTGCAAACTCTAATGTGTTAGAATCAAGGTGTAAGCAACATAATGCTATGTCCATACCATCTTTTAAGTGCTGTTCTTCCGAGAATAGGTTTTTTAATAAATCGGATGTTTTGTTTAATATTTGTGCGGGTTCGTGTATCTTAAATTCGTTTATTGCTCTGCGTAAAGCATTGTGACATACTATTGTAAGCATAGCTCCTGGTACGCCATGTCCTGTGCAATCGGCAACTGTAAAAAATACTTTATTATCTTCATAATGCATCCAGTAAAAGTCGCCAGATATAATATTTCGAGGTTTGTTTATTATAAAATGATTCGCAAAATAATTATCGTACATGCTGTCTTTTGATAATATTGCGTTTTGTATTAGTTTAGCATAATGTATGCTAGAGTTTATGTCTTTTATATGTTGTTTTCTTTGTTTATTGCTTTTTAGTAGCATAATACCTAAGTAGGTTATTATAATTAAAGATATGCATATAATAGATATTATTAACCAAAGATTTTTTATTGTTTTACTTTTAAGCTCTATAATCTCCGAGTTTTCTGCAAGGGTAATGCTTTGCTCGTTAATTGTTTGTTGTTTCTTATTTATTATATTTATTGCTGTGTTTAGTTTTCGTTCCCACTCTTTTGCATTATAAATACGTTTTTTTGATTGAGTAATGTTTTTGTCAATGGTAAAACTTTTATTCTTAAAGTAGTTGTCTTGTAATTCAAAAAATACATTGTTTTTTTTATTTATCGCAAAATTTATAGCAGACGTACCAAACGGAAAATCTTCTGTAAGTAAAATGTATTGTCTTCCTTTTAATTTTTTGTTTAAGCTACTTAACCTTATTTTACTATTACCTGTAATATATAGTAAGTCAACGGGTTCGATGTGTTTAGTTCTTTTAAATTGTAGTATTTTTATATTTTTATTCTCAATGTGTATGTTGTTAGTTATTTTTGTTAATTCTTTCCGTAATTTACGTATTTCTCTATTATTTCCAAATACACCTATTCTATAATCAGGATAATTTGATGTGTTGTTGTAATGTATATTTGTTGCTATTTCAATAATGAATTTAGCTCTTTTGGTAAGTTTTATTTCTTCATTATCTTGTGCAAAAAGAGGTACTGAAATTAATATGTATATTAATAAAAATATTTGTTTAACTGACTTCATACGTATGTTGTAATATTGTTATTTTTTGTTAACAAAAATATTTATTTTATTTTAAACTTTAAAGTTAATGTTGATTTGTTTTTCAACTTGTCATATACTTCAATTACTATTATGTTTGTTCCTTTCTGAAAATTAGATATATAACCACCATAAGGTTTTTTTTCGCTTTTGTTTAGGGTGTAAAATATGCTTTTAATTCCAGTAATATCGTCTTGTGCCGATATAAATAAGTCCGTTTCTTGTGGGTATATATTAACTTTTGAAATTGTTTGTGTTAGCGGACGAACGCTAAATGTATATTTAATTTCAGGACCAGAGTTGTCTAAAATTACTTTTATTTTATCAATGTTTCTATTATTTACGTTATCGTAGCCAAAAAATTCAATAGTGTGCTCGCCAGTAGAATAGTCGGCAAGGGTAAATGGTTTGTTGTAGCTTGTTTCTTTTAATGCTCCGTCTATGCTATAATTTATTTGTTTTAACCCAGATTCCTTATCAATACCCGATGCTTGAATTTTAGAATTAGGGCCTATGTAAACGGTATCGTTTCTTACATATTTATCGCCATGTATATTTGCTTTTATTGTAGGTCCTGTTAGGTCAACGTATATCTTATCTATTTTCATTTTGTATTCAGGATACTGATTTGTTTCCTCGCTCTTAGTTATATTTGAGGTATTGTCGGTAGCAAAATATTTTACAATATGCCAACCAGGTGAATTAGGCATGTAAAAAGGTGTAGTATATGGTTGAAATTTGCCGTTGTCCAATGAGTATAATACTTCCTTTACTCCTGATTTATTATCTACCGAAGTTATTTTCATTTTTGTACGTCCCGAAAAATATATCTTGTCGTTAACAATAAACTTGTCTCCTAAAATATCCGAAACAGTTATTGGTGCGGTTTTATCTAAATAAAATACAAATACTTGTTCTTTTTCGTTATTTCCTACATTATCTGTACTGTAATAATGTATTTTATGGTGTCCGTCGTTTAGGTAAGCAATGTTGATATTTGTTTTTGGAGTGTATATTCTTTTAGGCATACTGTCAATACGGTAGTAAATATGTTTTACTCCAGATAGGGAATCGTGTGCTTCAATATAAATTTTTGTAGTTTGGGATATTATATTTTCATCGCCTATGCTTAAACCAGAAATTGTACATTTTGATGTTGGGGGAGTAATATCTAATTGTATGTTCTTGTGTTTTATTTCCTCTCTATTCCCAACATTATCAACTGCAAAATATTGTATGTTGTAATTGTCTTCTTTTTTTAATGAAAAAGGTGATGTGTATTGTGTGTATGGTTGTCCGTTTACCGAATAGTATATGCTTTTAACACCGCTTGTTTTGTCGTAACTTTTTATACTTAAATTAATATTGCTTGCATATAATTGCTTGTTTAGTACGTGTTTAAATTTACTTTTTAATTTGAGTTTACTTGTAGGTGCACAGCCGTCGGCATATACTTCCCATTTTATTTGTTGCTTAGGTAATATTAATTGTTTGGTTTCTTTGTTTACAGCCCAATTGGTACGTATGTAGTTTATGCCTTCCGAGTCAAAGTAAAAAGGTTCGGTATATTCTTTTGAGCATTTACTTTCTAATTTTTCAGCATTAGTGCCATCAGGACTTTCCGATAGCATTATAAATACAGGTTTTTCTTTGTTCCAATATAAGTTGTTTAGGCTATCGCGATACGATGTTTTCTTAAATGTAGGTACTTCTTGTGCGAATAAAGATATGCTACTTAAACATAATATTAGTGTTGTAATATGTTTGTTCATTTTAATTGTGTTTTTTTATTTGTAATAGATGTGTGTTTATAATATTTTATTAATTATTTATGAGCAGAATCCCATAACAATAACATCATCAATTTGGAACGTGTCTTTTTTCCAATTATCAAAACTGTTTTGTATAATTTCATGTTGTTGATTGCCGTTCTTATTAGCGTTTTGGGTTAGTAAGTTAACTAAATTCTTGCGTAAAAACTTTTTTCCTTCACTGTTAAATTGGTCAACAAATCCGTCGGAGAACATATATAACCAGCTATTCTCCTCAATGTTAATAGTATGGTTTTTATAGCTAAGATTTTCAAAATCAGAAGTTTTAGTGTGTCCTATTGATTCATTTGAGCCTTTTATTAATGTAGGCTTATTTTTGTTAACAATTAGTAAATGATTTTTTGCACCCGCATATTCTAAAATGTTTTTTTCAGTATCAATAAAACATACCGATACGTCCATTCCGTCAGTAATATCTAATTCCCGTTTGTTAAGGTTGTAATGGAATTTTTTATCTAATTCTAATAGTATCTCTGAGGGTTTATGTATGTGTTTGTCGTTGGTTATGTTGTCCAATATGTTTATTCCTAAAATAGTAAGAAAAGCACCCGGTACGCCATGTCCTGTACAATCACCTACTACCACAATTTTTTGGTATTCGTTAATTTGATTAATGTAATAAAAATCGCCTGAAACAATATGTAAGGGTCTGAAAAATAAAAAGGAATCTTTAAATATCTGTTGCATTTCAGCTTTGCTCATAAAAGTTGCTTTTTGTATTCGTTGGGCATAATTTAGGCTCAGTATTGTTTCTTGATTTTTTTGGTCTAATAGTTCATTAATCTTCATTAAGTGGTTTCGTTGGGTTTCTATCTCTTCTTTCTGATTAAAAATAAATTTATTTTTAGAATTTAATTCAGCAATGTTTTTGTTTCGTATTCGCCATAAACTGTATATCCATATTAGTAAGGCAAATAATATTATTATAACAATTACCGATAAAATAATAATTATTCTTTGTTGTCGCTTTTTATTGTTAAGTAAGGTATTTTTTGTTTTGTTAAGTTCTAATTTTTGTTGAGTTAATAGTAAGCTCATTTCTTTTTTTGATAATGAATCAATTAATATTTGCTGTTCTTTACTTATATTCTGTATGGTTTTTTGTGTAGAATGTAGTAGTAATTCTTTCTTTTCAAGTTCTAATTGTTTTTTTTCTGCCTCTAACTTCAAAATATTTTTTTGCATTTGTTCCTTTTCTAATTTGCTTGAAATCTTCTTAACTTTTTTATTTGTTATGTATTCATTAAAAGTTTTGTAGTACTCATAATAATACAACGATTTCTCGATATTGCCCATTTTCTGATAAGTTTCCGATAGCATTCCAAATACGCTACGCATTTGTTTTTCATCATTTAGTTCTTGAGCTAAACTTAAGGCTTCTTCAAGTTTTGTTAGCGATATTTTATAATGTTTAAGGTTATTTAATACTACCGATTCGTTTACTAATGCTGAAATTATACCAATGCGTTCGTTGTTTGATTTACGTACAGCAAGTGTTTTCTCAAAATAAGCGTAAGAATCTTCAAATTTTCCTTGGTCCGCATAAATGAAAGCTAAGTTGCTATTTATTCCAGCTATGCCATTCCAGTTACCTAACTCAGTATTTAGGGCTAAGGAACGGTTGTAGTACGAAATAGCACTATCAAAATAATTATGACGCCAATAATATAGTTGCATTTTTATCTAAATGTCTACATGCTTCTTTTTTGTTATTAATATTTAAGAAATATCGGTAAGTGGTATCATTTTCAGCTATGTTGGCAGAATCGATACGAGAGAAAGGTATCGTTACTTGACTATAAGCCAAAGAGCTTGTAATTATAAATATTAAAAAAATAGATATTTTATGTTTCATTTGTTGGTAAGTTACTACTAAGGTTAATGAATGAAGTAAGGTTTAATACGTTTAATGTTCTAATAATTGTTTTATGTTTTTTTATTGGGTTATTATTATATAATAACATAAGTATATATGTTATTGTTTTAATTCTTTTATAAAAAATTAATATTGATTACAAAAGTATGTATAAATATATTCTTTATCAATAGATAATAATAATTATTTGAAGTAGAGTTTATTAAATACTTAATTTAATGAACTTATTTAAACTTTTTACAACTCATAAATGCTTTAATAACTCTTATTTTTAGGTTGTTAGGTTTTAGATAGTATAACAATCTTATTCCTAATAATAGTTTTTAACTTTGCTTTTGTATTTTACATATGAAAAAATGTAAAATTTACCAAAAAAGCTAACACCCTAACAACCAAAACCTAACATCCATTAAAAAATAGAGTAAAAAAGTTTAAATCACTTTAATAAAATAAATATTAAATATTAAATTTGTTGCTCAAAATAAAACATGAAACTATGCAACCACTTGCCGAGCGATTACGCCCCACAACCATTGATGAATACATAGGACAAAAACATTTGTTAGGACAAAATGCACCATTACGCAAAAGTATGCAGTCGGGACTTATCCCCTCAATGATACTTTGGGGGCCTCCGGGGGTTGGTAAAACTACTTTAGCAGGAATAATATCAAAGCAGCAGGAACGCCCATTCTTTACCTTAAGTGCAATTAGTTCAGGGGTTAAAGATGTCCGCGAAACAATAGATAAAGCAAAGCGTTCGCGTTTTTTTGACCAGCCTAACCCCATACTTTTTATCGATGAAATACATAGGTTTAGTAAATCGCAACAAGATTCGCTTTTGGCAGCAGTTGAAAAAGGTATTGTAACTTTGATTGGAGCAACAACCGAAAACCCTTCGTTTGAGGTTATCTCTCCGTTGTTGTCAAGGTGTCAGGTGTATGTGCTTAAAAGTCTTGAAAAAAAAGACCTTGACGAGCTTTTGCAACGAGCCTTAACTAAAGATTATGAGTTAAAAAATAAAAAGATTGAAGTAAAAGAAACTGAAGCTTTATTCCGCTTTTCAGGTGGCGATGCACGTAAATTACTAAATGTGCTTGAGATAGTTGTAAATGCAGTAGATACTGAGCCTATTGTTATTACCAACAAACAAGTGGAGGATATTCTACAAGAAAATATCGCAATATACGACAAGCAAGGTGAACAGCATTACGACATTATATCAGCCTTTATAAAAAGCATACGTGGTAGCGACCCTAACGCTGCGGTATATTGGTTGGCCAGAATGCTTGATGGGGGCGAGGACGTTAAATTCATAGCAAGACGATTGTTAATATCAGCGTCGGAGGATATTGGCTTAGCTAACCCCAATGCCCTATTAATGGCAAATGCTTGTTTTGATGCGGTGCATAAAATTGGAATGCCTGAGGCTAGGATTATCCTTAGTGAATGTGTTATTTATTTAGCAAGTAGTAATAAGAGTAATTCTGCTTACGAGGCTATTAATCATGCTTTAAGCGAGGTTAAACAATCGGGTAATTTGACGGTGCCTTTGTCCTTGCGTAATGCCCCAACTAAACTAATGCGAGAGTTGGGCTATTCTGCAAACTACAAATATTCGCATAGTTATGATAATAATTTTGTAGAGCAAGAATTTTTGCCAAAGGAAATTAGCAAAACAAAATTCTATGAGCCTCAAAATAATGCTCAGGAACAAAATATCCGCAGTAGGTTAAGTGCTTGGTGGAAGAAGCGTTATGGGTATTGATAGCTTAAATATGTGTGCGTATTTTTTGTAATAATGGCAAACCATAATAATCAAATAAAAATATAGGGAAAGCACTTAAAGTAGATACTGTTTTAGATATATCAATGTATTTATTTATTTGATTTGCAAATATTTCCGTTTGTGAATATATTGTTTTAGGTAAGGAGTATTCATTATTAATAATGTAATTCATTTTAGACAAATGCAACTCTATTAATTTATACCAAATATTAGTAGTGTATTTTGAGAATTGTTTAAGTCTATGTTCCGATTCACTATCAACCATTTGTTTGTATTGTATGTTTTGTTTAGCAGGAACTGTTAATTCTTTAAAATTTATTTGTTCAGAATAATGTTTAATGCACTCCACCATAGGGTAACTTATAAATAACTTGCCAAAGTTTGTTTCTTCATTAAATAAACTAAGTAACTCTAAAAGTTTGTTGTCTGAGGCTAAAGAAGAATGTCCGTCATAGTCAAAGAATAAATAAATTTCAGCAAAATCATCACGATTGTATTTGGATAAAATTTCTTTATTTTGAGGTCTTTCTTTTAATAAAGTAAATGTATCTAAGTCTTTATCGTTTTCAATGCTCTTTTGTAATTGGTATATTTCACCACAAAACACACAAGTAATAAGTGTTGAGTTTTTATCAAAAAAACATTTAGATAAACTGTTGCTTATCTGTTTTTCTGTTTTTTCGCCTTCAAATACAAATAATATATTAGACATTGAATGAACCTGCTTTATACATTTTTTCTAAATTATGAGCCTCTCTTAATTCTTTTTGTGTGCTTTTTGATAGAGGTTTTATATCTTTTTCTTTCATTATAAAATAACAATCAGGTCTTAATAGGTCATTCGTCATTATTGAAGTGTTGTGAGTTGTTAAAATAAATTGTACCCCTGTTTTTTGTAGCTCCTCAACAATCAATCTCGATAATTCATGATGATAAAAAGCGTCAAATTCGTCAATAATTAAGAATGATACTTTGTTTTTTTCTTTAATTCTTTGTAACCAAAAATAAAATAACACTAATGCTGTTGTACCTTGCGATGCTATGTAATAAAATGATATTTGTTTATTGTCAAAATCAAAAGCAATGGCATTTTTATCGGCTTCTTTAATAACCGAAAGTTTACAGTTTACACCAGCTTTATTTAAAAAAAGTTCTAAGTCTTTTAAATTATTTCTTTCAATAATATCTTCTTGAATATCTCTTGAACCTATTTCTAATCCTAAATACATATTTTGTTGTAACGACCTAAAAAATAACATTCCTTCTACAAATTTAAATAATGATAAAAATACATCGTTATATAAGTCATCTTCGTTTAATACAGAATTGTTTTTTATGTATTTTAATAATGACAGATTTGTGTTGTTTATTTCATTATTTAGACTTTCAGCTCCTTTAAAATTTATTTCAGCCAAGTTGCTCACCTCTCTATTAATAAAGGCACATCTTTTATTGTTAATAATCAAATCTTCATAAATAACTGTTCTGTTATCTGTTTTTTTGTATTCGTAAATTACTTTTGTGGAATTTATTATAAATTCATAATTAAATGTTGCGTATTTCGATGGATTACTAGCATTCAAATAAAATTTGTACTCTATGTTGTCTGTGTGTTTTTCTGTCAAATGACCAATTATATCAAATATAGCTAAACCTAAGTTGGACTTTCCAATTCCATTTTTTCCATATATGATGCCATTACAAACAGTACCTTGTTTTACGCATTGTTTGTTGAAATTGTAAGAATTTGTGTTTTGCAAATCAAGTTCAAATTTTTGATTAAAATTCTTAAAATTGGTTACTGAAAATTTTGTTATCATTTTAGTTGTGAAATTGTTATTTTGTGCAAATATACACATATTTTTAAACGCCGTATTTTTTTTACGGTATATTTTGGGGATATTTGTTTTTACAAAATCTTGCTCTTCTCATATATTTTTTTAAAATTTGCATCAATAATAATTACAAAATATTTGCAATATATGATAAAAAGAATCAGAGAGAGAGTCTCCTAAACATAATAAAATTATTAGCATAAATGAGATTTTGTAATTGAGTTTATTGTTCTCAAATGCAGAATCTTTTTTTTTATAAAACAGTAATAAACAATATATAATTCTTTAAAATCAATAAATCATGAAAAATGTAAATTTAACAAATAATCAGAATTTAAGTAATACAAAATTCTTTTCGATAAAGTATAAAATGTTGCTTATTTTTGGAGTACTAATGGTAGTAGCTTTTACCATACTAACAGTATCTGTAATAAGTATATCTAGAGATTCGGTAATGGAGAAAGTTGAAATGGAGATGATTGAGAAAGCTACTGATGTTTCTAAAATAATAGATAACTCGATTAAAGCAAACTTTGATTATCTGCAAACAATTGGGCGTACTTTGTTTCAGAACGATTCTATGAATTATCTTGACAGAGCAAAATTGTTAGATAAAGAGGCAAAGGCAAATGGACTTACTGGTATTTATATATCTAATGATAAAGGGATAGTATATACTTCTAGTGGTCAAAAAATTGATGTCAATGACCGAGAGTATTATCAATCGTGTATGAAAGGTGTTCCATTTGCATCAGAACCTTACATAGAAAGAGCTCACAATACTTTATGTTTTACTATAGCTTCTCCTTTTTATGATGAAAATAATAAAATTGTAGGCTCGTTAATTATTGATTATAGTATTAGTAAATTGAAGGGGTACGTTAAAGACATTGTTGTTGGTAAAAGTGGGCAATGTGATATAATATCAAAAGATGGAACATTTATTGTTACTAATGATGATGAGTTAATACGAAACCAAATTAATTACATAAACGAAGCAAAAACAGATTCTAAATTGCAAAATGTTGCAAAGTTTTTACAAAAAGCAGTTGATTCACAGGTTCCTGATTTTACATTTTATCAATACAAAGGATTAGCTAAAATTGCGTCTTTTGCAAAAATAGAGTCCACAGGCTGGACGGTTATTTGCTATGCTCCCAAAGAAGAGTTTTTAGGTTCAGTTAGTCAGCTGACATTTTTTATTATTTTAATTAGCGTTGTAATTATACTTATTGTACTTATAATTATTTTTGTTATTTCTAACAGAATATCAACCCCTATAATAACCGTATCGTCAGCATTAAAAGAAATATCTGACGGTAATCTGAAAGCTAATGTTGATAGTAAAGTAAGTAAAAATGATGAGATAGGAGTATTAACAGATGCATTAGTTAATATGGTTGATAAACTTAAGCATATAGTATCTGATATAAATCAGAATGCTAATAATTTAAGTAGTGCTAGCGAGCAAATTAGTAATGTTTCGCAGTCGTTGTCGCAAGGCGCTAATCAGCAAGCTGCTTCTACCGAGGAGGTTTCCTCAACAATGGAGCAAATGCAAGCCAATATTCAGCAAAATACCGATAACTCAAAAACTACTGAGCAAATAGCTGTAAAATCACAGACTGAGATACAAAATGTACAGAAACATTCAGTAGAATCAATGCAGGCTAATTTATCGATAAATGAAAAGATAACTATAATTAATGATATTGCATTTCAAACTAATATCTTGGCATTAAATGCGGCTGTTGAGGCAGCTCGTGCAGGCGAACATGGTAAAGGTTTTGCGGTTGTAGCTGCTGAAGTTCGTAAGTTAGCCGAGCGTAGTAAGGTTGCTGCAGAGGAAATTATAAACTTATCAGAAAATTCAAAAGCAATGGCAGATAAGGCTAATGAAAGTTTGTTGGCAATTGTTCCTGATATTGAAAAAACAGCAAATCTGGTTCAAGAGATAACTAGTGCTAGTATTGAACAAAATTCGGGAGCGGATCAAGTAAATAATGCGGTACAGCAACTTAGTCATTTGGCACAACAGAATGCAGCTACCTCAGAGGAATTAGCAACAACCTCAGAGGAAATGACAGCTCAAGCAGAACAGTTGAAACAATCGGTTTCATATTTTAAGATTTAAGAATATGGTTAAGTGAAGTAGTGGGGCGAACTAGTGTGTTCGCCCTTTCTTTTTTAATCATAGTGCAAATACCTCAATCTGCATATTGTTGAGTTAACAAAAAAATGTATTTTTGGGGATGTAAAAAATAAAGAGTATGCTAACTACATTAGAATTAAATAAACTATCCGTATCCGATAGGTTATTAATTATAAATAAGATATGGGAAAGTGTGGAGCAAGATAGTGCTGAACTTTCAAGTCCCCATTGGTACAAGGATATATTAAATAAGCGTATGGACAAAATTCAAAATGGCAAATCTAAATTTAAATCGTTTGAATTAGCAAAAAAAGGAATTGCAAGCATGTCATAAATTAACATATTAACTAATTATCACATAAATACATTAAATAAATGAAAAACATACTAAAACTAACAGCCGTAATTCTATTATTATCGGCGTGTAACACACAAAACAAACAAATTACAGACAAAACAGGGCAAACATTTACATCTGCAAAAATATACGAACAGGTAAAGGGTGTAACGGACACAAGTTTAAATTATGCTTTATATTTTCCTAAAAACTTTGATAGTAAAACACCTTTGTCGGTTATCTTCTTTTTAGACCCACACGCTCAGGGCGATATTCCATTAAAAAAATATTCAGCTCTTGCCGATAAGTACAATTATTTGCTTGTAGGTAGTAATGTTAGTCGTAATGGAATGTCTGTTGAGGCTTTTAACAATCATTTTAAGAGTTTAATTAGTGATGTTACAGAGCGTTACCCTATCAACGCTAAGCATATGTTTACTGCGGGTTTTTCGGGCGGAGCAAAAATGGCTATGATTTGTGCGGAAACCTATCCTGAAATTATTGGAGTTGCTGCCTGTGGAGGAGTGGTGGCAAACACTTTTACCCAGCAACCACATTATTATTTTGCAGGAATTATCGGCAATCAGGATTTTAATTATTTAGAAGTGCGTCAGTATTTTAATCTGTTTGATAGTTACGGATTTGACTACACAGCATCAGTATTTGACGGAGGTCATCAGTGGGCTGATGCCGATGCTTTTGAAATGGCATTTGTCGGATTTGAAATTTATCTTGCCAAAAAAGAAAACAATAAAATGCCGACAGAATGGCTTGATAACCTAAGCAAACGTATTAACGATAGTGTAGAATTGTATAAAAAGCAAAATCGTAGTATCGACCAATATGAGATATTACAACAGCAAAACCGTTGGTTTTACGGATTGGAATCTGTAAAGGAAGTTCAACAGCAAATAGCAAAAATAGTTCGTACACAAGCTTTTATAAAAGAAGTGAGTAGTCGCCGACAAGCTTTTAAGCACGAGGTAAAGCTACGTGCGGAGTTCGTTAGGGCTATGGAACAGAAAGACCTTGCTTGGTGGCAATCGGAATTGCAAAAGATAAATAAGGTTACAAACAATAAGGAAATTGATTTGGTAAAAAAGCGTTTGCTAAACTACGTGAGTATGGTGTCGTATATGCTAATCAAGACCAATCTGGAAAATGCCGATTTGCAAAAAGCCGAAAAGAAATTGCAAGTTTATCAGCTAATCGACCCAATTAACGCCGATGTAGATTTAATGTACGCACAGTATTATCTGCAAAAGGGTAATACAGAAAAGATGAAAGAATATTTTGCATCAGCAAAGCAAAAAGACCCAAATATTGAACAAAAAAATTGCAACGACCCATTTTGGAAAAAGCTATTTTCTTTTAATAAAAAGTAATTTTTTTTTAGGTTTTAGGTGTTGGTTTTTTAGTTTTTTTTTTGGTAATGAGCTAACACCCAATACCTAATGCCTAACACCTAATCTCCAACACCTAAAACCCACTAATATATTTTTGAAATACGTTTATTAGGAATAAGCCAAATTATATATAATGACAGCAATAAAAACATAGACCAATTAGTAGAAGTAAAAGCCATTACCACTGCCAAAAAGTTGATTATTATTATAATAATCCATTTAATATCCTTTTTAAACATTTTTGCTACCATTGAGCGTTTGCCCTCGTTCTTAATAATTAAGTGTGTTAGTAGTTTGTACGACAGGTTGCACATAAATAAAATGCCAGCATACATTATAACAGGGGCTTTCTCTAGCATACTTGTGTCATACCAATTGCTGGCAAATGGCAGTAATGAAATCCAAAATAACAAATTCAAATTTGCACGTAAAATCTTTACATTTACTTTTGTTGCCATTTGGAATAAATGATGATGATTTAACCAAAAAATACCAATAAATATAAAACTGCCGATATAAGTTGCAAGCAGATTAAGACTTTGGTCTAAGTCGCTTAGGTGATACCCTTTGGGGACTTCCATTTTTAGTACCATTATGGTTATTGCAACGGCAAATAAACTGTCGCTAAAAGCCTCTACTCGGCGGGTGCTTATTTCCTTTTTTAATTTCATTGTGTTTAGAGTATATTTTGTTTATTGTTTGTCTAATGGATTCTTTCTTTTAAGTGATAGTTTTAACACAAGGTAACCTATAATTCCCGAAAGTACAGAGCCTACAATAATTCCTATTTTAGCAGAGTTAATACAAATATCGTTATCGCTAAAAGCCAAGCCTCCAATAAATAACGACATTGTAAACCCAACACCTGACAAGATAGCTATTCCAATAATATCCATAAAATTGGTGTTTGTAGGAAGTGTTGCTATTTTAAATTTAACACTCAAATATGAAAATAGCGATACGCCAATTGTTTTTCCTAAAAATAATGAAATAGCAATGTTGAATGCTAATGATGAGTTGATAGTCATATCGTTAGAGATGTAAACCCCAGCATTTGAAAAAGCAAATATTGGCATTATCAGAAAAGCAACCCAATAATGCAAACGATGTTCTAATTGTTGCAAAGGCGATTGTACTTTATTAGTCCAATCCACCAAATTATCAATTGCCTCTATCTGACTTTTTGATAGGATAGTTAATTTATCAGTATCGTTGTGTATTTTAAATTGTTGTGTTATGCTCTCTAGTTTATCCATATATTTATGCTCGGTAATTTTTTGCCTAATAGGAACGGAAAAAGCAACTAAAATTCCAGCAATGGTAGGGTGTACACCCGATTTCAGGAACAATACCCAAATGGTAATTCCAAAAATCAGTAAAACAAACTTGTTATGTATTTTTTTATATGACAGAAAATATAAAATTGCGAGTAATATCCCTGCAATTAACAGTAAATTCCACGATATATTACTTGTGTAAAATATTGCGATTACCAACACAGCACCTATATCATCAATAATAGCAAATGCTGTAAGGAATATTTTTAAGCTCAAAGGGACTTTTTTGCCAATTAGTTTTAATACAGCTAATGTAAAAGCAATATCCGTAGCCATTGGAATGCCCCAACCACCAACGGTTTCGTGGCTGTTGTTCAATAATAAATACATTGACAAAGGAATAATCATTCCGCCAACTGCAGCAAAAATTGGCAATGCAGCTTTTTTATAGGTGTTTAGTTCGCCTATAATAATTTCTCGTTTTATTTCCAGACCAATCAGGAAAAAGAAAATTGCCATTAAACCATCATTTATCCATAGCAATAATGGTTTTACCAGTTTAAAGTTGTCAGATGCAATACCAATTTTATAATCCCATATCGAGTTAAAAAGCTCTCTTATTGGCGAATTTGATAAAATCAAAGCTAAAACCATTGAGCCAAAAAGCAGAGTGCCACTAAAGCTTTCGGCTTTTATGAATCGTTGTATCGGACTTAAAAAGGAGTTTGTTTTAGTTGCAGTCATAATTTATCATTGTGTTTTTGTGTGCAAAAATAACCATTTTATTTAAAATGATACATTGTTATTCTTGACCACCGATTTTTAGCACTATTCCCGGATTTATACTTTGCAGATGTTCAACAAATTTAATTTTATCTTTTGGAGAGATAATCACCTCATCGTATTTGTTGTATTTAATTATGATGCGGTCAAACGATGGAGCTGGGGAGGAAATTAAACTTTTAGTGTTACTCACTTCTTTAATTGTTTCAATATCAATTGGTTTAAATGGGAAAATGCTTGATTTTATTTTTAGTTGGTTGTTTGTAATTGTGTAGTTAGTACGTAAAAATACGTCTAATATTAATGCAATGCAAAGTATAGTAATTAAAAAAGTAATACAAATACCTAAGTTCCATTTTTCGTTAATTAAAAGTATTAATGGTGCTATCATAGCAATTAAAACAGAAATAAGTAAAGGGTACGATATTTTTGCAGAATATTTTGTTGTCATAACGTAAAAAAATATTGTTTATAAGTAAATATGTTAAGCACAAAGTAAAATAAAGTTTCATAAAAACGCACATAACTTTTAATTAAATTTTTCTTGTTCATTTACAGATAAAAATTCATCTTTGTATGCTTTTTTTTTAAAGGTGGTTAAAACCTTTTGGGTAATCAAAAATAATAAGTTTTATAACAACGCTTTTAGCTTTTTTTATTGTCTTTTAACATTGTTGTCAAAAGCCAATGGCTAGCTAGGGCAGATAGTCAAAAGCCTAAAAAAAATGAACAAAAATTTTTTATCAGAAATCTTTAAGCCAAAACTATTTACCTTAATGCAATCAGGCATTAGTAAAGAGCAGATAACAAAAGATGTTTTGGCTGGAATAGTTGTGGGGATAGTTGCCTTGCCACTTGCCATAGCCTTTGCAGTGGCTTCGGGCGTATCGCCTGAGCAGGGTATAATTACCGCTGTTATTGCAGGTTTTATTATCTCGTTTTTTGGCGGTAGCCGTGTGCAGATTGGAGGTCCCACAGGAGCATTTATAATCATTGTATATGGCATTGTGTCGCAGTACGGTATTAGCGGTCTGATGATTTCCACAATCATAGCAGGGGTCATTCTTATAGTTTTTGGCTTGCTTAAGCTTGGGGCTTTGCTAAAATATTTTCCGCACCCACTAATTGTCGGATTTACAAGCGGTATAGCTTTGGTTATCTTTTCTACACAGATAAAAGATGCTCTTGGCTTGCCTATCGATAAATTGCCTTCGGAATTTTTACAAAAATGGCAGGTATATTTTACCTATTTGGCAGATGTTAATTTTGTTGCTTTGGCGATTACCGTAATTACTATTTTGATAGGTGTTTATTCTCCTAAAATAATAAAAAAAATACCGGGGTCGTTTATCTCTATTGTACTTATGACGCTTGTTGTTCAATTGTTTAACTTGCCTGTTTCTACTATCGAAACTTTTTTTGGCGAGATACCAACCAAAATATCGCTAAGCGTACCAGATATTCACTTTTCGGATATTCAGCATTATCTTGCTCCAGCGATAACTATTGCATTGCTTGGCGGAATAGAGTCCTTGTTGTCGGCAGTGGTTGCTGACGGTATGATTGGAGGAAAGCATCGCTCTAACACAGAACTAATAGCACAAGGAATAGCCAACGTTGTAACTCCGTTCTTTGGTGGAATACCAGCAACGGGGGCAATTGCACGTACTGCCACTAACGTAAAAAATGGAGGTAGAACGCCTATTGCTGGAATAACTCATGCTATTACCTTACTGTTTATTATGCTTTTCTTTGGCAAATGGGCAAAACTTATTCCTATGTCGTGTTTGGCAGGGATACTTATTTTGGTAGCTTATAATATGAGTGAATGGCGTTCGTTTGTTGCAATATTAAAAGGCTCATTCTTCGATGCTATTATCCTTATAACCACCTTTTTGCTTACTGTTTTGGTAGATTTAACCGTAGCTATACAGATTGGTGTAGTTCTTTCAGCCTTGCTATTTATGAAACGTATGGCAGACATCAGCGACAAGAGAACCGAGAATTTTGTTGATAGCGACCTAATAGATGATTATTCAAAATTGCCTAAGGGCTTGTCTATTTATGAGATTAGTGGACCTTTGTTTTTTGCATCGGCAAGGCGGTATTCTGAACTTATTCAGCGTGTTGGAATAAAAAGCAAAGTGCTGATTATCAGAATGCGACACGTTTCGTTTATCGACCAAACAGGAATAAAAAACTTGCACGACACAATTAGAATCCTTACAGGACATAATGTTCAAATAATTCTATCAGGAGTAAATGAGCAAGTTATGAAAGACCTAAAACGTGAAAATATACAAGAAATATCAAATGATAATATTTGTAACTCGTTTAGTCAGGCTTTAAAAAAAGCGGAGGTTTTTTTAATGTCTAATAGCTAAAGTGTCATTTTAATTTATATTCTTGTTATAGCTAAGAATCATGAGCTATATCATAATTTTTTTTTAGTCTAAAATTTTTTGAGAATAAAAATTATTATTACATTTGCAATGTAGAACAATCAAATTTTAACATCATACATATTTAATTTATTATTTATAAGTAGTTATTTTTGTGTGGTTTTTATTTTGATTTGACTTATATTAGGAGTTCAGAGACCTATCAAAAAAACGAAGAGAATCCGAAAATCTTTAAGAGTAGGGAAAATTTAAATTTATTTAATATGTTAAAAAAAATTAAAACAGTAGTAGCATTATTTGCGATAGCTACAATGATGTCAAGTTGTGCAATGGTACAATCTCCTGTAATGGCAACTATTTATACTGATGTAAAAGCACCAGTTGCAGTAACAGGTAATTCAGGTTCATCAAAAGTTGGTACAGCAACAGCTAAGTCTATCTTAGGTATTCTTGCTACTGGCGATGCAAGTATCCAAGCAGCTGCTCAGTCAGCAGGTATTACTAAAATTCATCACGTAGATGCTCACTCTTCAGCAATATTGGGCATTATCGCAAGCTATACAGTTTATGTTTATGGTGAATAACAATCTTTTTAAGGGGGGGGGATTCCCCCTTTTTTTATTTTTATGCTTATTGATGAGCTTAAATATTAATGCTCAAAAACTATCAAAATATTATACCAGTTTAGCACAAGAGGACGGTACTTTATACTTCATACACCCGCCACAAAAGTTTGGTAGTAAGCATAATACATTATCGTATGATTTAACATACAAAACAAACTCCGATACAATTACTTTCAATTTTACTTTTATTGATGATAAACTTAATAAGTTAGATAGTTTAATTTTATGTGAAAATAACATAAAATATTCTAGCTGTTTAACTAAAATATTTGTCCAATATAAAAAAACAACAAAATGTTTACATCGATATTCTGCAAAATTTACGTTCTCTGATTTGCAGAAAATATATAACTCAAGTTTACCTCCATTAGTAAATGTTGTGTTTGGCAATGAGTCGGTACAACTGTCAATGAAAAGTAAAAAGTGGTATAAAGATGCTGATGTAGTTTCAAAAATATTTAAAATGATAGAGGTAAATAAAGAATGATTAATTTTTAGTGGATAATTATTAATAAAAGCTATCCGTTGGGTATACTTGTTTGCTTTTAAAGTGTTTCTAAAGGTTAGCAGATGCTTTATTATAAAAATAAATGTATGATATGTAATTTGTTAATAGTAAATAACTTAAATTCCATAATTAAACATTGATAATTAACCATTAACCATTATGTTAAAATCGTGGTTTACATATAATAGCAACGAGCCTTTTGTATTTACTCAGCCAATATTTTGGGTGTTCTTTGTGTTGGTGTTTGTTGTTTTTAGTATTATTTATAAAAATAAATTTTGGCGTAATACTTGGCTTTTTGCGGTTAGTGTATTCTTTTATTATAAGGCAAGTGGTTTGTTTTTTATTCTTATTCTGCTGTCGATAATTATTAATTATTTTATAGGCAACCAAATATACAAATCAGTTGCCAAACCTAAAAAGAAAACGTGGGTTGTGGTGGCAATTTGCTATAATCTTTTGTGGTTGGTTTACTTTAAATATACCTACTTTTTTGTAGATATACTCAATAATAATTTCGGAACGCATATAGTTGTAAAGGATTGGTTATCCGAGTTTTTTAACTTGATTATGAGTTCTGATTTTAGTACAGCAAAGATAATTTTGCCAGTGGGTATTTCGTTTTATTCATTTCAGATAATTAGTTATGTTGTTGACTTGTACCGAGGTAAGGTTGAGCCAGTAAAAAATATTCTTGATTTCGGTTTTTATGTATCATTCTTTCCACAACTTGTAGCGGGTCCTATTGTCCGAGCATCGGCATTTATTCCGCAAATGTATCGCCCTTATGAGTTGCAAAAAGAGGAGGCAGGGCAAGCTCTATTTTTAATCCTTAACGGATTAATAAAAAAGATAGCTATTGCCGATTACATATCAGTAAATTTTGTGGATAGGGTATTTGATAACCCATTAAGTTATACGGGTTTAGAAAATCTTTTTGCCCTTTACGGATATGCTATACAAATTTATTGCGACTTTTCGGGTTATACCGATATTGCTATTGGTTTGGCATTGCTTATGGGTTTTCGTTTACCGCTGAATTTTAATTCACCGTACAAAGCGGTTAATTTTTCCGATTTTTGGAAACGTTGGCACATATCATTATCCACTTGGCTTAAAGACTATTTGTATATTCCGTTAGGAGGTAATCGCAAAGGAACTTTTCGCACTTACCTTAACCTAATGACTACAATGTTACTTGGTGGCTTATGGCACGGAGCTGCATTGCGTTTTGTTATTTGGGGAGCATTACACGGATTTTTCCTAATAATACAACGAGTAATATCTGCAATATTCAAATCCGATAGCGAAAAGTGGCAACCCTTAAAAATATTTCTCACCTTTAACGTTATTGTGCTAACGTGGACGGTATTCAGAGCTGATAGTGTTGCAACTATTGCAAATATGTTTTCGCAGATATTTTTTAACTTTGAGGGAGTGCATTTCTTTGAGATAATATCGGTACATAAAGTTGTGTTATTGCTTATTCTGTTTGCCTTTATAGTACATTGGTTACCCAATGCTTGGAAGAATTGGTACAAAGGGATTTTTGTGCTTATGCCTGCGTATGCAAAATTATTGATTACTATAATTATAGTATTTATATTAGCTCAATTTGTAGGTGCTGATATTCAGCCATTTATTTATTTTCAGTTTTAAATATAGATATAAGATTCAAGATACTCAATACTGAAACTTTCAACTTGTGTCTTTTATCTTGCATTTGATATTAAAAAACAAGTGAAAATTATAAAAATCACAAAAAAACTATATATTTGTATGTTTTAATATTACAAAATTGAATATACGCAAATTCATATATATAGTCTTTTCCATTGTATTGGGGAGTACTCGTGTTTTTTCTCAAGCATTAACTACCGAAGAAAAACAGGCTCTTACCGATGCTAAATCATATTATTTTGACAAGCAATATGATAAAGCTCTGCCTTTATTTTTAAGGATAGATTCTATTTTATTTGATTATACAATAAAGTATAGGATAGGTGCTTGTTACTTAAATTCAGAATACGACAAGTTAAAAGCAATTCCTTTTTTAGAAGAGGTTAATAAAAACGAAACCTTAGAAATTCCACATATAGCTTATTTTGAGTTAGGTAACCTATATCATTATATTTATAGATTTGATGATGCAATAGAGCAATATCAAAGGTATATCGATTGTCTGAAAATTAAAAAGAATTACGACAAGGCTGAGGTAAATAAAGCATTGCGTATGATAGAGGTCTGTAATAATGCTAAGGAGCTTACCACAAAGCCTTTAGAGGCGGAAGTTCAGGTTTTGGGGTCAAGTATTAATACTCTACAATCGGATTTTTGCCCAATGATTTCTGCCGATGAGCGAATAATGTTATTTATGCGTGATGATAAATATAATGGGGTGTTAGATACAGGTATTTTCCTTAGTAGAAAAACAGAAGAAAATTATTGGGGTAAGGCTATAAGACTGGAAGTTAAGTTAAAAAAACAATTACGAGGTAAATCAATAAAATTAGCAGGTTTATCGAGTGATGGTAATACCGTATTTTTAAATATTGGGAATGGTATTAGTCAGGATATCTATAAGGGTAATTTATATGGTAATAGTATAATAGATATTAAACCATTAAATAAATTTATAAACACTCCGTATTTTGAGGGTAGAGTTAGTCTTTCGCCTGATGGTAACGAGTTGTTTTTTGTTAGCGACCGCCCTGGTGGGTTTGGGGGTACTGACATCTATAAATCAAAACTGAATAGTCGTAAGCAATGGTCGGAGCCTGTTAATTTGGGAGAGCAGATAAATACTCCATACGACGAAGATTCTCCTTTTCTGCATCCGAGTAATAAAATCTTATTCTTTAGTTCAAGCGGACATAATACAATAGGTGGTAAAGATGTGTTTAAAAGCTCAAGTATTAATGGTTTTTGGACAGTGCCACAAAATATGGGAATGCTAAATTCAACCAAAGATGATTTGTATTTTGTATTAAATGCAAATGGTCAGGTGGGTTATTTTTCATCTTCAAAAAATAACATCTATGATAAGCACAATATATTTAAAGTTAATTTTAAAGATTTAATTCCTTTAACCTTATTAAAAGGAACTATAAAGGCAGGTAATCCGCTAAAGCCAATAGATGTAGATATTAAAGTTTTTGATAAAGAAACGGGTAAGCAAATAGAGTATGTTTACACTCCTAAAAGTAAAACAGGTGAGTATCTTATGATATTTCCACCAGCTAAAAACTACGATATAGTTGTTAGTTCTGAGAAATATATGACTCAAGTTATTAATGTATATATTCCCTATCAAACATATTTTTATGAGTTATTTCAGGAGATAATATTGCATCCTATAACAATTAATAAAAAAGTGGTTGGTGAAAAAGTTACTGTTAATAATGTTTTTTACGATTTATACAGAACCGACCAAGCGGATTCATTATTTCAGCAAGATTTACGAAAGAATCCTCAGTATTACGACCATCTGTTAAATTTAGTTGACCAAATAATAGAAACGTCGGATACCGTAAAAATTGATTATGTAAAGGATAAAGATGTAAAACGTAAACGCAAGAAAAGAGCCGATAAATTGCTGACTCTAATAGAAGATGCAATTGAAACGTGCGACCCTGTTACATTAAATATATTAGATGCAAATATTAAACGTAGCGAAAAAATAAAGACATCATATTTCTATAAAGAAGGAAATAAAGATATTCCTTTAGATACCTTGGTTGTAGGAGGAGATACAATATTCTCTGCACCTAAAATTACGGATAATAATTATAATAATCCTATGTTTAAATTTGGGGTTAAAGATTCTGAATCTGTTGAATCTGTTGAGGGGAATGAAGGGGAGATAAAATACGACCAATCAGAAAAACGTAACTACATTCATCAGTTTGCAATTTATTACGATGTTAATTCGTCGGAAATTAAACCCGAATATATTACAGAGTTAGAAGAAATATGTAAGATATTGTTGAATAATGAAAATGTAGGCGTTGAAATTTATGGGTATGCCGATTTGCAAGGCGAAAAGGATTATAATATGACCCTATCGCAAAAAAGGGCAACGGTAGTGTTAGATTATCTGTTGGAAAAACGAATTAATATAAAAAAGATAATTACAAAAGGTTTTGGTTCAATAGGCGACCTAACAAGTAAAGACGAAAATAGACGCGTAAATATTAATGTATTTGAAATAAGTGATAAATAAGGTAAAATATATTAAATTTTTATTAGTGCTGTTTGTGGGTTTATGCAGCATGAATAAGGCTTTTGCTCAATATACTGAGTATGAGGTTAAAGCCGCGTATATATTTAGCTTTGTTAAATTTATTGACTGGAAGAATGCAAAAATAAATAATCAGGATACAGTTGTTTTAGGAATATATAAGAACGACCCATTTGGTGTTACTATCGAGGATATAATGAATGGCAGGACATCAAAAGGTAAACATTGGAAAATTATAAGGATTGATAATGTAAAACAGGTAGATAAATGTAATCTGGTCTTTGTGTCGGAAGTTAGTAAATACGATTTGAATTTACTGCTGAAACGGATACAGAATAAGCCAATAATTAGCATAGGCGACGGTATTAGCGATTTCTGTGAGATAGGCGGAATGATAAATTTTACATCGCAATATTCAGCTAATCAATTTGAGATAAACAATAAATTAGCCAACAAAAATGGCATAATAATAAACCCTAAACTGCTGAAATTAGCTAAAATAGTATCTTATAATGATAGGGAGTTTTGATAATATATCGATAAGGATAAAAAATGTTATCTTTATATTAGCAACAAGTCTTATTGTGTTAATAGTGGCAGGTACTTTATTCTTCTTTAATAGTAAATACCAGTTTAGCAATAGTGCTTTGCGCGACTTAAATATCTTAGCAAAGATAATTGGCGATAATAATACAGCTAACATAAACTTCAGAAATTCAACAGAGGCTACATCAGTATTAAAAACCTTAACATCGGCACATAACGATATTTTGGTAACTCGCATATACGATAATCAGCATAATTTATTTGCAGAATCGGTGAGCGACACGTCAGCACAATTCAAATATCCTAATTTTTATTCAAAACACGATACTTCGGCATTTGTTAAAGATGGATTATTAGTTAGTCGTCCAATTATCTTAGATGATGAATTTATAGGGACAATCTATCTTCATGCAGGTTTAAAACACTATTCCGAGCAATTAACCAATTTAGTTAGGTTATTTATACTAATAGCAATTATAGCATTGGCTATTACTTATTTTATGTCGATGAGTATTCAGCGGACTGTATCAAATCCGATTATTAGTCTTACCAAGAAGATGAACAAAATATCGGCAAATAAAACCTATGATATTGATAAAATACAACCCAAAAGTACCGATGAAATAGGGCAGCTGATTACAGGTTTTAATACAATGATAGCACAAATAAAAAATCAGAATATAACCCTTGTAGAGGCAAAGGAACAAGCGGAGGCATCGGTAAAAATAAAAGAGCAGTTTTTGGCAAACATGAGTCATGAGATACGTACTCCGATGAATGGTATTTTGGGTATGTCAAAATTAATGAGGAAAACACAATTAGATGCAGAACAAACCGAATATCTTGAAAATATTATTACAGCAGCCGAAAACTTATTGATAATAATAAATGATATTCTTGATTTTTCAAAAATAGAGGCTGGTAAAATAGAGTTGGAAGAAATAGAATTTGATTTGTTTGATTTATTGTATAAGCTAGAATCAACATATATACCTCATGCAAATAGGAAGAATTTGTTCTTGAATTTTGATTTAGATAGTAGTGTGCCACGATACTTAGTAGGCGACCCAATACGTTTAAATCAGATTTTAATAAACTTGTTGAGTAATGCTATAAAATTTACCGAAAAAGGAGGGGTGCATGTCTTTACTTCATTGGTAAGTCATGTTAAAGATGCTGTAAAAATACAATTTATAGTTAAAGACACAGGAATAGGAATTAGTAAAGATAAAATAGATTATGTATTTACGAGTTTTTCGCAAGCAAGTAGCGATATGACACGTAAATATGGTGGTACGGGTTTAGGTCTTACAATATCAAAACAATTAGCTGAGTTGCAAAATGGTACAATAAGGGTACATAGTAGAGAAAATAAAGGGAGTGCGTTTATTGTCGATTTAGAGTTTAAAGAGGGTAAAGGTTTAGCTAAAACCATAGATTGTCCTATTCATATCCAGCCAATGCTAATTAAGAATAATAAAATAAAAGTTCTGTTAGCTGAGGATAATAAAATTAATCAGTTATTAGTAAAAAAGATATTGGATAAAGAATATTATGAGTTGCATATAGCAGGTGACGGAAATCAAGTTATTGATATGGTTAAAGCTAAAATGTTTGATGTAATATTAATGGACTTACACATGCCTTTCAAAAATGGTTATCAAGCAACCGAATATATTCGCAATTTAAGCGATGAAAAAAAGAAGAGTATACCTATAATAGCCTTGACGGCTGCAGCTATTAAGGGTGAAAAGGAAAAGTGCTTAGCCGCAGGTATGAATGATTATCTTTCAAAGCCATTTGAACCGCATGATTTATATAAAATTATATTTCAGCATATAAATAAAAATATAAAACACGCAGAAGATTGTACGCCAAAGGAGCAAACTAATGTTAATAGTTCTGAATTATTAAATTTTGATTATCTGAATAAAATATCGAAAGGTAATGCTGACTTTAAAAATGAGATGTTAGACTTGTTCCGTAAGCAATTGCCCAAAATTAAAAATGATTTGAACGAGGCGTTACAGCAAAAAAATTATGATGAGTTGTCAGCAGTTGCACACAAAGCGAAATCATCATTTAGTATGTTTGGGATAGAGGAACTACGACAAAGCATGTTTATGCTTGAAACAGATGCTAAAAAGAAGGTGAATATTACAGAATATCCTAAAATTATTGATAGATTTAATAAATTGTACGAGCAAATATTTAGTGAAATAAAGGGTTTGAAATTTTAGTTATAGATAATACAAAAACTAACACTTAATACCTCAAACTTGTAAAAAAAATATAAAAAAGTTCAAATCACTTATATATTCCAAAAAAAATACTATTTTTAACCTGCTTAAAAAAGGTATCTTATAGCATATATATAAGAATATTAAAAGTTTAACTATAAAATTAGATAATTATGTCAAAAGGATTTTTTAATGTACCCAATCCAAAAAACGAGCCAGTGTTAAACTATGCACCTGGTAGTAAAGAACGTGAAGAGTTGAAACAAGCTTTAAAAGAGGCACGTTCGCAACAAGTTGAAGTACCAATGGTAATTGGAGGAAAAGAAGTAAAAACAGGAAACTTAGTTGATATTTTACCTCCACACGATATACATAATAAATTAGGAGTTTATCATAAAGGCGATAAAACACATGTTGAACAAGCAATAAAAGCAGCAATGGATGCTAAACCAGCTTGGGAGGCTATGTCGTGGGAACATCGTGCATCAATATTTTTAAAAGCTGCGGAATTAATATCGGGGCCATACAGAGCTAAATTGAATGCAGCTACAATGTTAGGACAATCAAAAAATGCTTTTCAGGCAGAAATAGATTCAGCTTGTGAAATAACTGACTTCCTACGTTTCAACGTAAAGTATATGACAGATATATACAAAGAGCAACCTGAATCATCAAAAGGAATTTGGAACAGATTAGAGTGGCGACCATTAGAGGGTTTTGTTTTTGCATTAACACCGTTTAACTTTACAGCAATATCAGGTAACTTACCAACAGCTCCAGCTATGATGGGTAATACAGTTGTTTGGAAAGCCTCAAATACACAAATCTATTCAGCACGAGTATTAATGGAAGTATTCCAAAAAGCAGGTGTTCCTGATGGTGTTATTAACCTTGTGTTTGTTTCAGGGCCTGTTGCAGGAGAGGTATTATTCCAACACCCTGACTTTGCAGGAATTCACTTTACTGGTTCAACAGGAGTATTCCAAGATATCTGGAAAACAATAGGAAATAACATACATAAATTTAAAACTTATCCTCGTATAGTAGGTGAAACAGGTGGTAAGGACTTTATTATAGCTCACCCATCAGCTTGTCCTAAAGAGGTTATTACAGCAATTACTCGCGGAGCATTTGAGTATCAAGGACAAAAATGTTCGGCAGCATCGCGTGCTTATATACCAAAGAGTATGTGGGAAACTGTAAAACAAGGAGTGATAGAAGATGTTAAAACAATAAAAGTTGGTGATGTTGAGGATTTCTCAAATTATGTAAATGCAGTTATTGATAAGTCTGCATTTGATACACTATCAAAAGCTATTGACCGTGTTAAAGCTGATAGCGATGCAGAAATAGTAGTTGGCGGAACTTACGACATGAGTAAAGGTTACTTTATTGACCCAACAGTAGTTGTAACTACTAATCCTAAGTATTGGACTATGGAAGAGGAGCTTTTCGGACCTATCATTACAATTTATGTTTATGAAGATGATAAGTTAGAAGAAACTCTTGATATACTTGATGAAACATCAATATATGCATTAACAGGAGCAATTTTTGCAAGCGACCGTTATGCTATTGATATGATGGCTAAGCGTTTGCGTAATGCTGCAGGAAACTTCTATATTAATGATAAACCAACAGGTGCAGTTGTAGGACAGCAACCATTTGGAGGAGCAAGAGGTTCAGGAACAAATGATAAGGCAGGTGCAAAAATTAACTTATTACGTTGGGTATCGCCACGTACAATTAAGGAAACATTTGTACCACCAACAGATTATCGTTATCCTTTCTTAGAAGATTAAAAATTAAGAATGAAGAGTTAAGAATTTAACCGTTCTTAACTCTTTACTTTTTTGTTTTTAATTCTTAATTTTTAATTCTTAATTTTTAGTTAAAATGACCATATCCCAATTAGAGTATATAATAGCATTAGACCATTACCGACATTTTGTAACAGCATCGGAAAAATGTAGTGTAACCCAGCCTACATTAAGTATGCAGATAAAAAAGTTAGAAGAATCGTTAGGTGTATTGATATTTGACCGCAACAAACAACCCATAGAACCTACCGAGATTGGTAAAACCATAATTGAACAAGCTAAAGTTATAGTAAATGAAAAGCAACATATAGTTGATTATATAAATAATACTAAAAATAATATAGCAGGAAGAGTTCGTATAGGTATAATACCAACAATATCAACATATTTAGTTCATCGTTTTATATCAAAAATGGTTGAAAAATATCCAAAATTGAATATAGAAATTGAAGAATTAAAAACCGAAGAAATAGTTGAGCAACTAAAATACGGACAAATTGACTTAGGTATTTTAGCAACACCTTTGCATGAGGAGGTAATTAAGGCTCATCCTTTGTATTACGAAAGTTTTGCACTATACGTATCGTCCGACCATGAGCTTTATCAAAAAGAGGTAGTGTCGTCGTATGATATTAACCGAAATGAATTGTGGTTACTATCCGACGGAAACTGTTTCCGAAACCATGCCATTAACCTTTGTAACGAAGAGCAAACTATTCCTAAAAAATTAAAATTTGGTTATAAAACATCAAATCTTGACGTGTTAATTAATTTTGTTGACATGCACTACGGATATACTTTATTGCCATACTTGGCAACATTAGACTTATCCGATGAACAAAAAAAACATATCCGCCATTTTAAGCACCCAGCACCAAAACGTGAGATAAGCATAGTAACCGCAGAAGGTTTCCTACGCCAAAAATTACTCGATGCCTTAATTGTAGAAATACAAGAAAATATACCAGAAGAATTAATCCATTTAGATAATGGGAAAATAATTAATTGGAAGTAAACAAAAATAAATTTTAATTGTTTAAAATTTGATGTTTCTATACATAATCTTTTATGTTAGAAAGGAAACCTAGGAATTAAATACACAACAAAAAACAAATGGAAAAACAACTAAATGAAGCTATTGCTTTATTTGAAAAATATCGATTACAAGAGGCTCAGCAAATACTTGAATATTTAGTAGCAGAAGATGACAAAAATATTGATGCTCTATTAGTATTGGGTAAAATACATATACGTACCCAGCAGTATGGCGATGCTATCAACTGTTTTAATAGAGTGTTAGAGCTGGAAGAAACCAATTCCGAAGCAAAAACCAATTTAGTTATTATAAAAGGTATCTTACAATTAGTAAATAATTTCTACTTTGAAAATTCATATACCGATGAGGAACTTTATGAATTTGATTGGGAATAAATAATAAACTACTTAAAAACTACATAATATAAACCACAAAACAATTTTATACTTCAAATGTTAATAATTGATAAATGTTAAATCAACATTTGTTTTTAATTTTAAACACATTGTAGATTAAAACTATTTAAATTATTTAGTGTAGTAAAACTATACGTTTATCAAAATAGAAGTTAATTTAAGAATAAATAAATATTAAAAGATTAACTTTACATTTTATGTATACAATATAACATATATATAAACTCAAAAAAACTAACAGACATAATGTCTTCTTACTAAGAATTATAAATAAATATCAATATAATATGAGGATTCAATTTTTTCGAAAAAAGTGGATTGGGTTATTAGCCCTTTCATTTGTGATGTTTGGCATAAGCCTGCAAGCACAAGAATTTAACAAGATTACAAGCAACAAAATCACTAATTCCAATTTTGAAACAGGAATTAATGGAACACAAGCTAGTAATTGGACATTTACCGCAAATGGTTGGATGCAAACCAACCATGCTAGTTACGGAAAATGTATTAGCATAGATAAAGTAGGAACATACTCTGCAAAAGCTAACGATAAGGTTATTGAGTGTAGCGGAGCAAATACTCCTAAAATTATCAAATTCCGTTACCAAGCAATTAATACAGGAGCATATACTGTTGAGGTGAAACTTGGCGATTTAGTAATTGCAACAATACAGCAAGACGGTAATAATTCAGAAATAGAAACCAGCATACCAAATGCTACTATTTCATTAGATGCCGATTTATCAGAAGTGGTGTCGCAAAAAATAAATAATAACGATTGGCATACAATAATGATAAACTTGCCTAAGTTAGATTTGCAAGAGTCCGATAAATTGGAGTTTGTATATCAGCGAAACAGCGGAATTTCACGAAAAGTATTGTTGGACGATGTAGAGTTTTACGATATCTTACCAACACCAAAACTAAATACAGTACTAACATACTACGAAATAGCAGATTGCGATGGAGATACACAAAACCTAACAACATTAGAAACTGCTTCAGAAACAGTTGATTATGTTCCAGAATGGCATACCGTTGCTCATAACCCTAAACCTGCTACCAAGATAGCCGACCCAACACAAGTAACCACAGGGCTATACTATTTATATTATAAAGGAGTGCAAGGTGGAGCATGTCAAACAGATGTTTATAGTTTGGCGTCAAAGCCAGTTACAGTTAAGTCAAGTTGTTGTACAGTTAATAAAATAACAAATGCCGATTTTTCAGATGGTTTTAATACTTGGATAACAAAATCAGGAGCAGCAAAAACCAGTGTACTGTCAGATAAATCAGAAATAACCCAATGGGGAACAAAGTGGACTAAACTTAAAAATAACTGGGGAGCAAGAACCAATGTTTTAACAAACCATGCATCAGGCGGAGGTTGGGATAAAATGCAATTAGTTCAGAAAGTAAAATTATGTGAAAATAAATACAAAATTTCTTTTGAGGTAGCTTACGTTTCAGTTAGTAGTTATATTCATTTGCTTTTTGGTTTTGATACTAATGATGATAAAAAGTTTAACCCTAGTGATACTGAGTTTTTTGCAATACAAATGGGAGCCAGTGGCTTTGGTATTACTTGGAATGAGTATAATGTAAAAGGAAAAGTAATTGACCTAAGTGATGGTAATACAGAATATATTATTGATAATAATCAGTACGATGATAATTGTATTAGTATTGTAAATGGTAATACTAATAGTACAAATGGAAAACACTTTCCAAAATTAGATGGGCATTTTTTAAGAGTAGAAATTGAAATATTGTATCCGCAATTCTCACAAGGACACGGAGTGCCTGCAATTAATGAAGCAAATACAGAAAGGTTATTTGGTTTTCATATCTTAGGAGGTGAAACACATTCATTTATTGATAATGTTGAAATAATGCCAGTGGATGTAAAAAATCCTACCCTACAATTACAAACTCAAGAAATAAATGTATGTGCAACAGGAGTTGCAGATATGACAAACTATCTAAAATCAGTAGCAGAGGGTGGCGAAATAAATAATGATGTATATGAAAGTTTTTATACATATAAATTATATAAAGAAAATGACCCCAAATCAGAGGAGATTCTTGATTTAACAGCTGTTCCACCAGGAGAGTATTATGTATTTGCAACAAACTGTTCAAGTTGTATTAGTGCTGCTGATGGAATTGTGAATAAAGTTACTATAACTGATAAGTGTCCAAGAGTAATGGGTACTATCTTTAAAGACTATGACGGAGGTGTAAACGGAATTAGTAACACTGCCAAAACTACAAATGGAGGAGGGCTATTTGCTTACCTACTACGTGCAGACAATACCATTTTTGAAAAACAAAAAATAGGCGACGATGGACAATATAATTTACGTTGTGAGGCAGGTTTGTCGTACAAAGTTGCCATCAGTACAGAGGACAAAGAAAAAAATGAAATTTTAACTGAAGGCAGTTTAAAGCCAAGTTGGGAGTTTACAGGCACAACAACCAATGGCGGAACGGTAACCACCACAAGTGGAGTAGTTGAATTTACAGCAGGAGCAGACAACACCCAAAATAAGACAATCAATTTTGGAATACAGTTAGCACCAACAGCATCAAGTGGTACATATAATTATTGTAACCAAGGAACAACACCATTAGTTGTGCCTCAGCTTATGGGTGCTGATGACGACCCAGCATTTAATAATGGTATAGGGCAAAAAATAATTATTACAGAACTTACACAGGTAAATGGAAAATTAAAATATGATGGTACAGATATATCTGCTAATCAAGTAATTACTTCGTATCAAAAGGAAAATTTAAAATTTGTGCCAACCAACGGAAATGCAGAAGCAAGTGTGGTATTTAATTATAAATATGAAGATAAGGCAGGAGTACAAGGCGTAAGCCCTGATACCGTGAATATTACTATCGCTCAAAAAATACAAGCGACAGTTGATACAGACCCTTCAAGTTCAGAAATGTGCGTGTCAGATGTTCGTCCAATTTTGCTTACAGGACTTAACGGAGTAATGCCTTATACTTTTGAATATACTATTACTAAACCCGATGCAACCACTGAAAATGAAACAGCTAAGTCGGAACAATCAGAAGATAAAATAGAGTTATATCCATATCTTGATGCAGGAGTATATGAATATAAAATAACAAAAGTAACCGATGCAATTGGTTGTGAATCAGTATTTACCAATGAGGCTAAAAAGAATTTTTCACTAAAAGCCTCGCCTACTGCAATTATTTTTCCAGCATCGGATAACCAAACAACAAAACTAATATATGCAGGAAGTAAATTGAAATTACAAGTTCAGTTTACTGGTAAAGCTCCGTTTAGTTTGCAATATACCGATGGTACAACGACAACCGATGTTAATGATATAAATGCTAACCCTTATTTGTTAGAATTAACACCTACGGTAAATACAACTTATTATTTGCTTTCAGTATCAGATGCTAATGGCTGTTCGTCAAGAGTTGTTAATCAATCTATTACAGCACAGCTTAGAGCAGGAACCGACACCGACAGCGATGGTGTGCCAGACGAAAAAGACTTAGACGACGATAACGACGGAATACTTGATATTCATGAGCGTTTAATTAAATATGACATAGCTGAGTGTACTGAGGGTAGCTTGGGAGGTTCATATATTTCAAATGCTGATAAGCATAAATTAGATGATAATAACGATGATACTTTTGAACCTTTAACATCTAATTCTGATTATTACAAATTTAAGTTATCAAAAACATTATCTAAGGGAACTAAGATAAATGTTATAATTGATAATAAATCAGCAACTCAGCAAGAGTTAATTGTTGCGGTAGGGACAAATGAATTTACAATTCACGTTGTTCCTAATATCAAAAGAACATATACAGTAGAATTACCCGCAGAAAGTAATACGTTTACCATAAAAAAGACAGGGACAGGAACAATAAATGTATGCGAAGTTTATCAAGCCAATTTCGTATTGAAAGATACTGATAAAAATGGTGTTACAGATGGTTTTGATACCGATGCTGATGGAGATGGATGTTTCGATGCAGTAGAAGGAGATGGTGATATTCCAGCCTCAAGCCTTGACGGTAGTGGACATCTTACCGATGTTGATGCCAATGGGGTACCAACAGCATTACCATTAGGTCAAGGAATTGGTTACGCAACAAATTCAGCAATGAACGAATGTAACGACTCAGACGGAGACAGAATACTTGGTTATAAAGATGAAGATATTGATAATGATGGTATTACAAACTACGACGAGGGCTTTGAACACGATATGATAAAGTCTGGGCAGTGGACAGATATTGCAGGAAGTACTGTAAAAGAGGGTGGAATATACTGTTATGCACCAGTGGTTGATAAACCAACCGAAAAGGTTAAAATCACTATGACATACAAGGTTGAGGGGGCTTATGGTGAAATGTACCAATCGAAAAAACAAAAATTTGGAAAGATAAATTATTGGCATCATGATTTAACAGAAGATTCTGTACAGTGGTTAGTATTTGGTTGGAATAGACGCCAAACAGTTGGTTCACAGGCAAGTGTTGGGGCGGCAAACTTTAACTTAAAGATAAAATTTGATAAGCCTGTAAAGTATGCTTACATTAACCTTGATAAAATGGGTGGGGGTAGTAAAAAAACTAGTTCGAGTCCAACCAACTATTCCAATACTGTAGTCTTAAACTTAGTTTCGCCAAACTTAAAGTTAAGCAAAAAAGCAGGTAATATGCCTCTGTTTGTAACAGGAAACTCGGTTTATCGTGTTCCATTTATTAAAAATGGAAAAACCACAATGGACGACAGTTATAATAGTGCAGCTGCAGGAACTATTGAGGTAAGAAGTGCAGATGGAAGTTATTTTACAGAGATAGACTTTGATACTTCCGCAGACGGTTATGGAACATCATCAGGTGACGGAGTACGTTTCTTAATAGAGGCATACTTAGCCGATCAAGACACCGATAAAGACGGTATTCCAGATTATAAAGACCTAGATTCCGACAACGACGGATGTTACGACGCTTTAGAGGGTAGTAAGCATTTTACCACTGCCGATTTACAAAATGCGAATGATAAATTAACAGTAGGTGCAGGTTCATTAATTACATCTAAACCTTATAAAAACTTAGGAAATAATGTAAGTGCCAAGGGTATCCCAACCATAGCAGGAGAAGGACAAAAACCAGGGCAGTCGTTAGAAGATGCAACCATAACAATTACTAAACAGCCTGTAGTAGCACCAGCTTGTTTAGCTACAAAAGCAAACTTTGAGTCAAAGGTGCAAATTACAGGAACATCTAAAAAAGAAGTAAATTACCAATGGCAAGAAAGTACCGATAATGGAGCAACGTGGAATGATATAATAACCACAGGAGGGGCAGGTATAGCACTTAGTGGGGCAGATGTAATATTAAGTGTTGATGCAACTACCGAAATGAATGGTCGTCAGTACAGAGTTGTATATAAACATCTTGCTAGTGCTTGTAAAGATGATATAATAAGTAATCCTATTACTTTAACAGTATATCCTAAACCTACAGCAAAAATTTCAGGAGGAGGAGTAACCGTTTGTAGTGGAGATGAAGTGCCATTACAAGTAGAACTTACAGGACAAGCTCCTTATACATTAAAATATAAGGTAAAACCAGAGGGTGGTAAGGAAGTAGAACAAACTCGAACAGATATTCCAACAAATATTTATGCAGTACCTGTAAGGTTAACAAAAACAACAACTTATACCTTAACAGAAGTAACCGATGCTAATGGTTGTGTTGCTTCAATAACAGGGCAATCGGCTACAATAATAGTAAATCCGTTGCCAACAGCACAAATAACTTCAGACAAAGATGTTACAATCTGTAAGGGTGGGTCTGTTGATATAGCATTAGCATTTACAGGAGCAAAGCCATTCAAGTTAGTTTATAATGATGGAAGTAGAGATAATAAAGAAGTTACAGTAACCGATGTAGCTCATACATTAACAATTACACCAAATTCACTTGGTGTAACAACAGTTTCCTTGGTTTCAGTAACCGATAATAATTCGTGTAAAACAAAATCAATAACAGGACAAGCTGTTAATATTACAGTTAATGATAACCCTGAGGCTACATTAACTATTGACCAAACAAATATTTGTCAAGGTGATAATACCAATATTAATGTAACACTAGATAAAGGAAAGCAAACAAATTGGTCGTTTACATATAAACAAGATAATACAGAACAGCCAAAAGTAACAGGTATTAATACCGAAAGCAAACAAATAGAAGTATCAGAACAAGCAAAATATAAGTTAGTTAGAGTAACTGACGGAAATGGTTGTTCTACAGATTATTCAGATAAAAAAGTGTCATTAACAGTTCACGATAATCCAGAATTAAAACTTATTGTAAGTAGTGAACCTATATGTAAAGGCGAGAAAACTGCCGAGATAACAATATCAAGTGCTGAGGCAGATGTTGATTATTGGTTGTATGAAAATACAACAGAAACACACAGTATTGCTAATATACAATACGAAAAGCAGGGAACTGATTATATAATAAAATTAGGCGATGAGTCGCCAAGTGCAACTACAAGTTATTATATAAAGGCACAAAAAGGTATGTGTGAGGCTTTTTATGGTTCGCAAGTAAATGTTGATGTAAAAGACTTACCTGTAAAACCAATAGTGGAATCAGTTGCACAACCAACTTGTAATGAGCCTGTTGGAAAGGTAACTCTGTCAAATTTACCAACTGGAAACTGGACAATAAGCAATAATTATGATGTAAACCAAGTAGGTACAGGAGCAACAGCCGATGTTACAGGTTTATTACCAAGCCATACATATAATTTGTTTGTAATAGATGATAATGCTTGTAAATCAGAGCCATCTGATAATATAGTAATAACTAATGCTGGTCTTGCAACTTGTGATGCGGACGGAGACGGAATAGTAAACCTTGATGAGGTTTGTATGGTTTTCCCTACACCTGAAAGCACAAGTGCAACGGCTAACGAGTGGTCTGATGGCGATATGTCTATTTTTGTTGATTTTAGTAAAACAGGTTACACCTATAAAACAACAGGTTTTGAGGCAAAGTTAATTAATGAAGGAATTAGGTATAAACCTACAAATGGATACGAGAATTTTAAAGTAGTTAAAGGTGCTACAGCAAAAGACAATGTTGTAACATTTGATGGTGGTCAGATTACATATCACGGAACAGGTGATATGGTAGAACCTGCACAGTTTGGAGTTTCAGATAAAGAAGATATTACTTCTGGAAAGCCATCACCATACGATAAGGCAGGTTTTATTGAGATAAAAAGAACTATTGCAGGAGCAGATAATAAATACGAAGGAATAATAACACTTGATAATCCTGTTAATGCATTTAGTTTTGATTTAGTAGATGTATTTGACCCAGATGATTCAGGAGCAAATAAAGATGTTACATTAAAGGTTTTTGTTGATAATGTATTAAAATTATATGTAAAGGGTCTAACTTCAAGCGGTTCTATAAAAACATTTGAAGTGTTTGATGCTAATAACAATAAAAAAGGTACAGTAGATTTAGGAGACAAAACTGCAACTAACTTTGGATTTATTTCTCAAACAAAATTTACCGAAGTACATTTTGAACTTGTTATGAATACAACAGGTAGTTTTGACTTTTGGGATTGGATAGGAATAGACAACTTTGTTTATTCAATAGAATGTGATGACGACTTTGATGGTGATGGAATAGCAAATGACTTAGACCTTGACTCAGACAACGACGGAATACCTGACAGTGTAGAGGGAAATGTTGATACAGACGGCGACGGAATACCTGATTTCCAAGATTTAGATTCGGATAATGACGGAATATTTGATATTGATGAGGCTGGAAATGGCGATAAAGATGAAGACAATGACGGTAGGGCTGATAAAAAGCATATAGTAAACGGAGTAATTGATGGTTATACATACAACGAAACCGATACAGATGGCGATGGAATACCAGATTATAAAGATTTAGATTCAGATAATGACGGAATACCTGATGTGGCAGAATCAAGCAACGCTCAATTAGACTCTAATCATGACGGAGTATTAAATGATAAGGACTCTAATATCAAAGGTGTTGATGAAAATGGAGTACCAGAAGGAAAAGGAGGAGCAACTGTTAAGCCTGACATTGTTGATACTGATAATGACGGAATACCTGATTATCAAGATTTAGATGCTGACAACGACGGAATTAACGATGTTGATGAAAGCGGAAACGGTGACTTAGATGTTAATAATGATGGAGTTATCAATGAAAAGGATAATCCAACTTATGATGCAAATGCCGACGGTATTGCCGATGATTCAAATAAAGGAAATGGCATGCCAGAAACAAACGGAAATCCTGACTTCCAAAATCCTAAGGACGGAACATCTGCAACAGGAAATGATAAAGACGGTGACGGAATTATAGATAAGTACGATACTGATGATGAGCATTTTGGCGAGGGTAAAGATACCGACGGCGACGGAGTACCTGATACCGAAGATAAGTTCCCTAATGACCCAACAGAAAGCAAAGATACCGATGATGACGGAATTGGAGATAACGAAGAGGGAGTTGTTTATAATACTGACGGAACAGTTGATGACAGTAAGAGTACAGATACCGATAACGACGGAGTGCCTGATTATAAGGATTTAGATTCAGATAACGACGGTATATTGGATGAAGAGGAAAAAGGTAACGAGCCAATGGGAGTTGTTGATACCGATAAGGACGGAATTCCTGATTACAGAGATTTAGACTCTGATAATGACGGTATTACCGATGTTGATGAATCAAATAAAGGATTAGATACAAACCATGATGGTATGCTTACGCCTGATGACGAAACAGTTAAAGAAACAAAAGACGGAGTAGCAGTACTGAAAAAAGGAAAGCTGAAAAAAGGAAGCGAAACCAATACCGATGGCGATAGTATTCCTAATTATCAAGACCCTGAAGACGGAACCGATAATGGCACTACGCCACCAGATTATCCAAACGGAACAGATGAGGATAAAGACGGTATATTAGATGATGACGATACTAACAAAGGCGAATTTGGTAATAAGCAAGATTCCGACTTAGACGGAGTGTCTGATAAAGATGAAGGTAAAGATGCTAATCAAGATTCAGATAATGACAATATACCTGATTACAAAGACAAAGATGATGATAATGACGGTATACCAACAGAAGACGAGCTTGGCGAAGACCCAAATAATCCAATAGATACTGATGGCGATGGTAAAAAGAATTATCTTGATAGCGATGATGATGAAGATGGTATTCCAACCGAAAAAGAAAAAGGACAGGATACCGATGGCGACGGAATTGATGATAATTTAGATGCTGATGATGACGGTGACGGCGTTCCAACATCTGATGAAATTGGAACAGACCCAAATAATCCGACTAACACAGATGGAACAGATAATCCTGATTATCTAGACCCAGACGATGATAATGATGGTATCCCAACGAAAGATGAGGATGTAAACGGAAATAAAGATCCAAAAGATGATGATACCGATAATGACGGAAAACCAAACTATTTAGATGTTGATGATGACGGCGACGGAGTAACAACCGACCAAGAAACAGCTGACGGAACGGACTCAAATAATCCTTGTGATTTAAAAGAAGAGCATGTAACATTAGAAAAATCGGCAGATTGGGAAACTTTAGATTGCGACGGCGACGGAATAAGCAACGGACAAGAGGGAACAGCAGATACTGACGGCGATGGAGTTCCTGATTATAAAGACCTTGATTCGGATAACGACGGAATACTTGACAGTGTAGAGGGACTTGACGCAGATGGAAATAAACCAGTTGAATCAGGTAAAAATCCAGTAGATACCGATGGCGACGGAATACCTGATTTCCAAGATTTAGATTCGGATAATGACGGACTAAACGATGTTGATGAGGGTGGCAACGGAGAATTAGATATTAATAACGATGGTGTAATTAACGGAAAGGATACAGGTAATGGAGCATCAGATATTAATTCAGACGGAGTTACTATTTATAAACTTGACGATGCAACATCTGATGAGAACTCAACTGACGGAGTTCCAAATTACAAATCGCCAAAAGATGGAACAATAGATACAGATAAAACAGATACCGATAAAGACGGTATTTTAGACAAGCACGATAGCAATAACAATAAATTTGGTGATGCAACCGATGCTGATGACGATGGAATATCTGATAAAGATGAGGGTAAAGGAGTTGATGATGAGCATAGTACCGATACTGACGGTGACGGAGTGCCAGATTATAAGGATTTAGATGCCGATAACGACGGAATTCTTGATAGCATCGAGAAAAACGTTGATACCGATAAAGACGGAGTGCCAGATTATCGTGATTTAGACTCGGATAATGACGGAAAGCATGATGTTGATGAGGGAGGAAACGGTGCATTGGACAAAAACAATGACGGAACAATAAATGAAAAAGACGGAGCTGTTGATGTTAATCCGAAAGATGGAGTAGTTGATACTAACGATTCATTAGTTGATGCAACAACACAAGATGCTGATGCCGACGGAATACCTGATTATCAAGATAAAGATAATGGAGTTGATAACACCAAACCAGATACTGACGGTGACGGAATACCTGATGATATAGATAGTGATGCCAACGGAGATGATGTTATTGATGACGGAAAGAAAGATAGCGACAATGACGGAATAATAAATGAGGCAGATTCAGATAAAGACGGCGACGGAGTAATTGATGCAGGTCAGCCAGATATTGACGGCGACGGAATAATAGACGAATACGACCCTGATGTTGACGGTGACGGAATAATAAACGAAGATGATGGCAACGATAATAAGTTTGGAGATGCTGAAGATACCGACGGCGACGGAATATCTGATAAAGATGAGGGTAAGGATACAAATGTAGATACCGACGGCGACGGAGTACCAGATTATAAAGATAAAGACTCTGACAACGACGGAATACCTGATAACGTAGAAGGAAATGTAGATACCGACGGTGACGGAATACCTGATAATCGCGATTTAGATTCAGATAATGACGGTAAAAATGATGTTGAAGAAAGTGGAAATGGCGATTTAGATACCGATAATAATGGTTATATTGATAAGAATGACAATGACGGATATAAAGATGAAGACCAAGACGGTATGATAGACGACTTACCATTAGACGATGCAAATGCAGAAGATAAAGATACTGATGGCGATGGAATATCACCATACAAAGACCCAGACGATGATAAGAAGGATAGTAATCCACTTCCTACCGATTATCCAAGTGGCGATGATGATGATAAGGACGGTATCTTAAATGAAGATGATACAGATGATATAGCATTTGGTGAAGCTGAAGATACTGACGGCGACGGAATACCTGATTACCGTGATTTAGACGTTGATAATGACGGAATACCTAATATTGAGGAAGGTAGTGTTACAAATACAGATACTGACGGCGACGGAATACCTGATTATAAAGATTTAGATTCGGATAATGACGGAAAACTTGATGTTGATGAGGGTGGAAACGGACATTATGATGTAAATAATGACGGAGTAATTAACGAGAAAGACGGAGCTAAAGATGAGAATAAAGACGGATTAGTTGATGAAGATCCAGCCAATCCACTTGGAGATGCTAATCATATTGATAGTGATGAAGATGGTATTGCTGATTATAGAGACCCTGAGGACGGTGCAAATAATGATACTTCCAATGGAGGAACAGACCCTGACTATCCAGATGGTAACGATAAGGACGGAGACGGAATTTTAGATGACGATGATACAGATGATGATCACCATGGAATGGGAGTAGATACCGACGGCGACGGAATACCTGACAGTAAAGAAGGTGGCGACGATGTAGATACTGATGGCGATGGTACCCCTGACTATAAAGATACTGACGACGATGGCGACGGAATATCAACTAAAGATGAAGGCGATAAAGATACCGACGGCGATGGTATTCCAGATTATAAGGATTTAGACTCAGATAATGATGCTATTCCTGATAGTACCGAAAAAGGAACAGGAGAAAAGCCAGTTGATACTGATAAAGACGGAGTGCCTGATTACAAAGACTTAGATTCAGATAATGACGGTAAGTACGATGTAGATGAGGGTGGAAATGGCAAACTTGATACTAATAATGACGGAGTTGTAGATGAAGATGATGACGGATATAAAGATGAAGAAGGAGGAAAGGCTGACGGATTAGTTGATGGAGAATTAGTAGATGCAAATACAAAAGATGAGGATAACGATAAGTTAGTTGATTACAAAGACCCACAGGACGATGTAAATAATGATACAACTAACGGTGGAACAGACCCTGACTATCCTGATGGTAACGATAAAGACGGCGATGGAATCTTAGACGACGATGATACTGATGATGATCATTTCGGAGGTGAGGATAATGAAAATAAGGATTCTGATGGCGACGGATTAAGCGATAAAACAGAAGAGGAGATAGGAACAGATCCAAATAATCCTGATACTGACGGCGACGGAAAACCTGATGGCGACGAGGTAGGTGACGATACAACAAACCCAACCGATACTGACGGCGACGGAAAAATAGATGCCATAGAGTCAGACGACAAGGATAGTGATAACGATGGTGTTGTAGATGAGTTAGACAATGATGATGATAATCCGAACAACGACAGCGATGGCGACGGAGTAGGTAACAAAGATGAAACAGATATCGGAACAGACCCAAATAATCCAGATACTGACGACGACGGAAAACCTGACGGCGACGAGGTAGGTGAAGATACAACAAACCCAACCGATACCGATGGCGACGGAAAAATAGATGCCATAGAGTCAGACGACAAGGATAGTGATAACGACGGTGTAGTTGATGAATTAGACAATGATGATGATAATCCGAACAACGACAGTGATGGCGACGGAGTAAGTAATAAAGAAGAAACAGACGCAGGAACTGACCCATTAGATGCAAATGATTATCCTCGTGATGATGAAAAAACAGGAGAGGTAGTAATACCTGAAGGATTTTCACCAAATAGTGACGGAGTAAATGATAAGTTTGTAGTGGAAGGTTTAGATGAATATCCAAACAGTAAATTAACAATAGTTAATCGTTGGGGAATAGTTGTTTACGAAAGTAATAATTATCAGAATGATTGGAACGGAGATTCTAATGTAAAAGGAGTAATGGGTAGCAAAGAGTTACCAATAGGAACATACTTCTATGTATTAGAACTGAATGGAGGCGATGTTAAACGAGGTTATATTTACTTAAACAGATAAAAATAAAATATTCATATCTCTGCATAACGCAGAGGTATGAATTATTTAATCAATAAAATTTAAAAAAGATGAAACAGACCATTTCTGAGATTATTACATTCCGCAACTTGGTCATAAATTTTAAAAAGATGAAATATATCAAAATTCAATTATCATTATTATTAGGGTTGTTTATTGTAGGCTTAAGTCCTGTTTCTGCACAGCAAGACCCTATGTACACTCAGTATATGTTTAATACCTTATCGGTAAATCCAGCATATGCAGGAAGTAGAGGAGTACTTAATGCAACAGGGTTGCTTAGAACCCAGTGGGTGGGGGTTGATGGAGCTCCAACAACTGAAACATTATCATTACATAGTCCGCTACCATTGAGTATGGGAGTCGGCTTATCGTTAGTTCACGATAAGATAGGACCACAAAAAACAACAATGCTATTTGCCGATTATTCTTACACAATAAAAGTAAATAACACAGGACGTTTAGCATTAGGATTAAAAGTAGGATTTAACGCAATGCGTGCAGGTTTAACCGACTTAACACTAACTTCGGCAATGTCAGATGAATCTTATAATGAGGACTTAAAATCACCTCTAAAGTTTAATTTTGGATTAGGTGCTTATTATTATACTGACCGCTGGTATGTAGGTTTATCAACACCAAAAATTGTAGAAAATAAATTAACAACAGGTAATGTACAGCCATTAAAAGAGCAACGCCATTACTTCTTAATAGCAGGAATGGTGGTAGATATAAATGAATACATCAAATTTAAACCAACCATTTTAGCAAAATACACAGGTGGTTCACCAGTAGGCTTTGATGTATCGGCTAACTTCTTGTTCTTCGATAAATTATGGTTAGGATTAGCTCATCGTTGGAAAGAGTCAATAAGCGGAATCGTACGCTTCCAAATAACCGACCAATTATGTGCAGGATATTCGTATGACTTACCAGTATCACGCATACGTAAATATAATGGTGGTTCGCACGAAATAATGTTAAGTTACGATTTAATCTTTAATAAAAAGAAAGTAGTATCACCAAGATACTTTTAATAGTTGAAAGAAAAAAGTTAAAAGATAAAAGTTGATAATTAATTGAAAACGAGCTGTAGAGACGTAATTTATTACGTCTCAGAAAAACAATAAAAATAAATAAAACAGACCTTGTATGAGGGTATTATCCGAAACTTGGTCGCAAATTTTAAATATATGAAAAAAACTTTAATAATACTATTATTAGTAGGATTTAATTTTATCGGATTTTCGCAAGATGGAGTTAAATTGAAATTAGCAGATAAAAATTTTGAAAGTTATGCCTATCCTAAAGCTGCGGGTTATTACTTATCGTTGGCAAAGCAAAATGTTAGTTTAAATCATGTTAGTCGCCGATTAGCAGAATGTTACTTTTATATGGGAGAGGTTGATAAATCGGCTGAGTGGTACGAAAAAGTAATGCAACAAGACGATTTACAAGCAGAGGATTTATTCCGTTATGCAAAAATGTTACGTCGTCAGAAAAAATATAATGAGGCTGACAAGATAATGGAACGTTATTATAAGATGAAACCAAATAAAAAGGAATCGGACAGATATGAGCAAACTATTAATGTTGTTGATAAAATTAAAAAAGAAAAGAAACGTTGTACTTTAGATAATTTAAGTATCAATACTGAATATGCCGATTTTGGAGCATTCTGTTATGCCGATTATGTTGTATTTACAGCTTCAAGCAAAAAGCGTTTGTTTATGAAGAATATGTTTGTTCGTAACAAATCGCCTTACCTTGATATTTTTTATGTAAAGAAGGAAGATTTATCTAATCCTGAAAAAGTAAAGTCGTATCCTCGTAAAATTAATTCACGTTTTCACGATGGACCTGCAACGTTTGGTACAGATACAAATAAGATGTTCTTTACAAGAAATAACCAGTATAAATTCAGTTTTAAAAAGACAAAGAATGGCTTAAAAATTTATACAGCAGAAAAAAATAAAGACGGAAAATGGGGTGATATCCAAATATTGCCATTTAGCAATAATGATTACTCAATAGGACACCCAACATTCTCGCCAGACTTTAAAAAGTTGTATTTTATATCAGATATGCCCGGTGGTTTTGGTGGAACAGATATTTACTATGTTAATGTAAATAGCGATGGAACATTTGGTAGCCCTGTAAATATGGGAGAGGCAGTTAATACTGACGGAAACGAGATGTTCCCATTTGTAAATAATGAAAATATATTTTTCTTTTCATCAGACGGTCATTTAGGTCTTGGTGGATTAGATATTTTCTATTCGCAACCAGATTATAAGGGTGATTATGTAAAAGTGAAAAATGCAGGTATCCCAATGAATAGTTCCGCCGATGATTTTTCATTCTATATGAATGATAATAATACCAAAGGTTTTATATCGTCAAACAGAGATGGCGGACGTGGCTCTGACGATATTTATTCATTTGATTTATTACGTCCGTTTAAACAGCAATATATTGTAAAAGGTGAGATAAAAGACAAACTAAATAAATTACCTTTGGATAAAGTGGTTGTTATATTACGAGATAGTAAAGGTGCAGTATTACAGCAACTTACAACCGACGAAAAAGGAACATTTGAATTTGAGGTAGAACCAGACCAAGATTATAAAATTGAGTGTAACAAAGAGGAATATGCACAAAATATAAAGCCTTGTACTACAAAGAATTTAGGTGAAGAAACCGATGTGTTTGTGCCTGTTGAGTTAAAACAAAATACACTTACTATTTACGGTTTAATTGCTGATAAAAAAACAAAGGAACCATTATCGGATGTTAGTGTTAAAATGATAAATACTAAAACAGGAAAAACCGAGCTTGCAATAGAAACTAAAGCAGATGGCTCGTTTTCTTTACCTCTTGAGAATGTTAAGCTAAACGATTTGATATCGTATAATATTCAGTTGCATAAAGAGGGGTATATTGGTAAAGATTTAATTTACACTAAGCGTATTAAAGAGTACGGTATTATAGATATACACAATGAGTTAGATGTGTCCTTAACCAAACTTCAGAAAGGTTTAGACTTAGCTAAGGTAATTGATATTAAGCCAATTTATTTTGACCTTGGTAAATTCAGTATTCGTCCAGATGCGGCTACCGAATTGGATAAAATTGTAAAGGTAATGAAAGAAAATCCAACAATGGTAATTGAATTAGGTTCACATACCGATAGTAGAGGTAGTGCATCAGGTAACTTACGCTTATCTGATAAACGAGCAAAATCATCAGTGGATTATATTAGAAAGCAAGGAATTGCTAAAAATAGAATTTACGGTAAAGGTTATGGCGAAACAAAACTACTTAACCGTTGTAAAGATGGCGTAAAATGTAGCGATGAGGAACATCAGCAAAACAGACGTACCGAATTTATTATTATTAAGAATTAGATGTTAATTTTAGTGCTATTTATTTAGCATATAGCCCTCAAAGTTTTTTTGCCTTTGAGGGCTTTTTTTTTAGTTTGATAGTAAAATATTATTGTACAAAGTATGGTGCTGTAATACGCTCGTTTAATTCTATAAGGGGCAGATATATTGTTAAAATATCACATCATTATACAATGATAATTACTTTTTTATAGCTTAAAGTTAATACTTAAATTATACCATAAAAAAGTCCTCACGTGCTGTAATGCTTGTGAGGACTTGATATTATATTTAAACATTTAAAATTTTAAACCTTTTATTTATATTTTAGGTTATGATACTTATTCAATTTTAAAGAATCCAATAACATCTTTAAACTGTTCAGCTTGGCTTGTCATTTCTTCAGAGCTAGTTGCTAATTCTTCACTAGCGGCTGCGTTTTGCTGAGTAACTAAGTTTAACTGATGTATTGCAGAGTTTATTTGGTTTACACCGTCATTTTGTTCTATACTAGCTTGAGTAATTTCCTGAACTAACTGCGATGTGCGTTCCATATTAGTTAAACTTTCAGTTACAAGTTCTTCAGCTTCGGTACTAATTTCAACATTTTGTTTTATCATATTAACAATCTCATTTGCCGCTTGTTTACTATGCTCGGCAAGTTTACGTACCTCGGTTGCAACAACAGCAAAACCTTTACCATGTTCGCCAGCACGAGCTGCCTCAACTGCCGCATTTAGAGCAAGTAAGTTAGTCTGGAAAGCAATATCATTTATAACACCAATCTTTTCCTCTATGTTACGAGCTAAATCCGATGCTACTACCGATGTTTCCTTAACTCTGCTTACTTTATTTAAGGTTACCTCAGCAATTTTATTTGTTTCTTGTGCATTTTGTGTATTCTGACTAATATTTGCAGTAATTTGCTCCATAGTTGATGATACCTCTTCTATTGATGCTGCTGATTCATTTGCTCCTTGCGATAACGACTGTGAAGTAGCACTAATCTGCTGACTTGCTGATACATTGTTGTCAGCTCCTTCAATAATATTTGATACAATACGTTTTAAATCTTCTTCCATACCAGCTAAGGCTTTTGATAAATCTCCAATTTCATCACCTCGTGTGTGGTTAGTTGTTTTTAATGATAAATTACCTTGGGCTATGGTTTGGGCAAAACGAACAGCTTTCATAAGAGCTTGATTCATTCTAGTTGATATAAATAGAGCGTAAAATAATCCCATTAGTATCGCTATTATAGATATAGTAAATAACATTGCTTTGCGTGAACGTATTACACTATTCATTAACTCATTTTGTTCTTTTGCATTGGTTTGAGCAGCCTTTATTATGTCACGAGCTGTAGCAACCATTGTTTTTTCTTGTTGCTTTTGCTGTTGCATTAAGTTATAGTATATTTCAAAATTATTCTTATATATTTTTAAACCATTAAGAATTTGTTGTCCAAACTTTTTATTTTCAGCTATACTTATTTGTTTTACAAAAGTATTGGCTACATTGTATGTTTTTTCATAATTATCATTAAAAATTTTGTAGTATTTTTCTTTTTCAAATATAATATTATCCTTTTCAGCCTTACGTGTTTCTAAGAAGTTAATAAATATTTGAGCTAAATATTCAACATTTTGTATAGCTTTTAGTTTGTCGTAGTTGCCATTACATACTAATTTGTTTTGTCTTTCTTTTAGTTCAGTAACATCATCAACAACTATATGTCCAGACTCTCGCATAATAGACATTTTTTCATTTTTTTGATTCTCCATTTCTACATACGACATAAATGCTTTATGATATTCATCAATATCTTTAAGTTCAGCATCGATATTAGCATAGTCCTTTTGTTGGTTTAGTTTTTCCTTTATCGCTAATACCCTTTCGTTTACTTGGTCGATGTACTTTTTGTCTTTGCGTAGCATAAAGTCTTTTTCGTGTCGTCTCATACTTAGTACATCTTGAACTAAAGCCTCTTGTAAGGCAGTTCTTTCTACTAGCTCATGAATTACATTAAATGCATTTACCGCCAGTATAGATATTGTTGCGGTTAAAACTAATACTACTCCAAAACTGCTTAACAGTTTTGTTTTAATTTTTAAATCTACTAGTCTCATAGTCAAAATCGGTTTTGTGTAGTTACATAGTTGTAAAATTTAGTTGCAACTACTGGTTAATAATTAAATTTATATTATGCTTATTGAAATAATGAACTTAATACAAATAAAATATAAAATATGAGAAATGAAAAATTATTTTTTTAACATAATATGTTTATATATATGGCTATAAATGGTGTTAAAAAAAATATTGTGGGGGGGGGTAAATGGCTTATAATAAATAACTTATGAGGTTGTTGTTGTTTTGTAAAAAGTAGTTTAAATAACATAAAATCAAACTCTCATCATGTTTTTTTATGATGAATTTATGTTTTGTCAAATGTGGATTTATTAAGATAATAGAATAGCATATTTAATAACTAAAAAAAAGACTCAACTGCTAAAATTGTTGAGTCTTTTTCGGATATATTATAAAAGATATTTCTGTCTATTTTTGAGCTTTAAACATTTCTTTTAATTCTTGAATTTGTTTTTGTAGGTTTTGTATTTCAGAGTTTTGTTTCTCTAGTACTGTTATTTTTTGTTTCTGAGCTTGTAATTCGGCTTTTAGGTTTTCGTTTTCTTTATTAAGTTCCTTTACAGCCTCAATTAATATTGGGGTAAATTTTGCATAGCTTACCGATTTGTAACCATCATCATCGGTTTGTACCAGCTCAGGGAATATTTTTTCTACCTCTTGTGCAATTACACCAATTTGTTTTTTGTTGTCAAAATTGAGGTCAGGAAATTGGCTTTGTTTCCAATAATAAGTTACTCCACGTAGTTTTAATAATTTTGTTAAGCTACTGTTTAAGGTTCTTACATCTTTTTTAAAGCGAATATCTGAACTTTCGATAACACTAGTTGCTTTAATTTTACCATTTACATCTAATGGAAAACTTGGGTTTACCTTATTTATTCCTACTTTTCCGCCCATTATTGCCATGGTATTTGCTTGGGTTATTAGTGGGGGATTTGCTTGGAATTTAAGACCTATACCAAAAGAATAGTTTCCTCGCACATTTATATAAGAACCCATTGCAACACTACGAGTTCCTTGCGATTCTACGTTATTACCAATTGCAACACTATATGCTTTTGTTGCTTGTACTTCATTACCTATTGCTGTACTGCTATTACCTTTTGCAGAGGCATTATAACCAATAGCTATATCATTGTTTTCGTAAGCTTTACTAGATTGTCCCATAGCAATACTACTCTTTTTAAATGCTTTTACTCCACTTCCCATAGCAATACTACCATCACCGTGTGATCCAGCAAACATACCTACAGCAAAACTATTATCTCCTTTTGCTACGCTTCCTTTTCCCATCGCAGTTGCCATATCTCCCTCAGCCTTTGACTTATCTCCTGTAGCAAAACTACTTGTTCCTATTGCTTCGGTATTATATCCTAAGCTAATGCTATTTTCTCCATTAGCCCGAGCTCCATATCCTAATGCCATACTATATTTACCACTTGCTGTATTGGCAGTACCTATAGCTATAGCATTTTCACCCTCAGATGAACATAAAGATCCTAATGCCATACTTGCGTCGTTGGTAGCAGAATTAAGAAAACCAATAGAAACGCTATACAGATTATCTGCATTATTTAATGCTCCCAAAGATATTGAACCTATACCTTTGCTAACAGCACCAAAACCGAAAGCGTAGGAATAATCGCCTAGTGCTTTGGGACCTGGTAACGAAAAGGTTGGGTTTTTGGGGTCAAATCCTTTTGGGATACTTCCTCCCATTGCAAAACTACGCTTTCCTAAAGCTATAGCATTACGTCCAAAAGCATAACTTTCCTTTCCTATTGCCATAGAACTTTCTCCCAATGCAAATGAATTTGAATCTTTTGCTACAGCTTTGTGTCCAATAGCTGTTGAATATGCTCCAATAGCTTGACACTCATAACCACTAGAAAAAGAGTTTTCACCTACACTATCAGCATTTTCTATTAATATATGTCCTGCTAAAAAAGCATTTTTTTTAGGATACCATAATATGCGATTTTCTCCTTTTATTACTTCGGCTTGTTTACTGTTGCTTATGTTAAAATTATTTTTTATATCGCCTTTGCTAAATCCTCGTGTGGCAATCGCAAATCCTCCGCGATGGGCTTTGTTTTTGCTGTTGTTATTTAGGTAAACCCTTGTACTGTCGGCATTGGTGGTAAATATTGTTTTGTTATTTTCTTTGCCTTTATGGTTGTTAAAACCTCGAGTAGCAACTGCAAAACCTCCGCGTAAAGCTTTGCTTTTACCTTTTTCGTCAACTACTACATTTACGTTGTGGTCGCTTTCTACTGTAAATACGTCTTTGCTTTGGTTTGTTCCTTTGTGTTTGTTAAAACCGCGTGTGGCAATAGCAAAACCGCCACGTTGTGCTTTCCCATTTTTGTCTTCGTTTATGTAAATACGTGTGCTATCAGGTGTTACTGTAAATACCTCGGTTGGCTCAGTTCCTTTGCCAAATCTTCGAGTAGCAACAGCGAATCCTCCGCGTTGGGCTTTGCCGTTTTTATCAACATATACGCGTACACCCTCAGGATAAACAGCAAATACAGTGTCGCCTTGTTTATTTTTTACCGCAAATAGCACATCGCCATTAGCAGAATTACCTCCGCCACTTTGTGCATATAAGGCATAAGGTACAGATTGTAGTTTAGTTGCAGTTAATTGCTTATCGTTTACTTTTAGCTGTACAAAGATATTTCCTTTTTCCCAAGGAATTTCTTCAAATTTTCCTTGTATTACATCATCGCTTGTGCCTATTACTACCGATACTACTCCGTTTGAGTTGGTTTTTACCTTATGTAACTCAGAATAATACACCTCTGAACCGTTCTCGTTTTGTAAGTTTACTTCTAATTTTATTTCTTTGTTTTTTATTGCTGTTCCGTCAGCATTACGTACTAAGGCTGTGTAATTAAAGCCTTGTGGTGCTTGAGCTAATAAGATTATACTTATTAACGTTGCTACAATTGTTAAATAAATCTTCCTCATTTTTTTATCGTTTTATATGTTATTTTATTTTTTATTAGCATTTAGCCTTTGGTTAATACTATTTGAGCTTTTAGATAATTTTATATTGTTTCTTTCATCTTTTAACTTTACAAATATAGGGTATTCGTATGTATTTGGTATCATCCTAAAGTATGATTTTATTACTATTTTTAGGTGTTTTTAATATTTCTAAATCTACTTTTACATTTGTTTTGTGTTGTAATTTGCTGATTGTTAATTGTTAAAAATAAAAGAATAAAAAATAAGCAATATTAATATTGATAAGAGGTAGAGATGCAATGCTATATTTAAAATAAATTGTCTGTACTTGCGTTTTTAATTCCTAAATTACTGCTAAAAGTTATTAACTTTGCCGAAAAAAAACGAGTAACTGTCAACTTGAAATAAGTATCTTAAAATATATGGAGAACATAAAAAATATTCAGATTGAGGATTATAATTATAATCTGCCAGATGATAAGATTGCAAAATATCCTTTAGCCGAAAGGGATAGCTCAAAATTATTAACTTACACGCAAGGTAATATAAATGAAGATGTATTTAAAAATGTAGCGAATTATTTACCTCAAGATAGTCTGTTAGTATTTAATAATACTAAGGTTATTCAGGCACGTATGCACTTTTTTAAGCAGACAGGGGCACGTATCGAGATATTTTGCATTGAGCCTTATCTGCCTAAGGATTATAATCTTAGTTTTTCGTCGGAACAGCAATGTTCGTGGTTGTGTGTTGTTGGTAATCTGAAAAAATGGAAGTCGGGTAAATTGGTGCAAACTATTGAATATGACGGAAAAATAGTTGAGGTTGAGGCGGAGCGGAAAGAAATGGTTGGGGAGTTGCATGTTGTTGAATTTTCGTGGAAAAACACTGATTTAACCTTTAGCGATGTTTTGGAGCTTATCGGAACAATTCCTATTCCTCCTTATCTGAATCGGAAGTCGGAGGATAGCGATTTAACTACTTATCAGACAATTTATTCAAAGCATAAAGGTTCGGTGGCGGCACCAACGGCAGGTTTGCATTTTACTGATAATGTTCTGCAAAAGTTAAACGATAAAAATATTAGTATTGGAGAGGTAACCCTACATGTAGGAGCAGGAACGTTTAAGCCTGTTAAAACCGATAGGATAGGCGAACACGAAATGCACTACGAAACGTTTATAATTACAAAGGACATCATTAAAAAATTAATTAAATTCTTTGGAAATATAATCGTTGTAGGTACAACCAGCATCCGTACTGTTGAAAGTATTTATTGGTTAGGAGTAAAATTGCTAAATAATCAGATTAAAACTATTGATGATTGGGTATTGCACCAATGGGAGGCGTATGAATTACCAACTAATGATGATGTATTATCTGTGTTAGAAGTAATTTTAAAGTATATGGAAGATAGACAGTTATCGGTAATAAATGCAAGTACGGGAATAATGATAGCTCCGCAATATAAGTTTAAGATAATCAATAGGTTAATTACTAATTTTCATCAGCCTAAAAGCACATTGCTTTTATTAATATCTGCCATTATTGGCGATAAGTGGAAGAATATATATGATTACGCCTTAAAAAATAACTTCCGATTTTTAAGTTATGGAGATAGCTGTTTGTTAGAATTATAACTTTTTACTTTTAACTTACATCTTCTATCTTGCATAATATTAAGTTATTAACATTTAATTGTTAATTAAAATAATATGTTCTTGTAAACAAAAACATTTATCTTTTATATTTTTACAAATTATTTTTGACTTTACATGCGTAAAACACAACTATACAATAAATTATGAATAATATATTTCGTTCTATTTTAGTATTAGTGCTATTATGTTTTTGTGGCAAAATATCTGCACAAAACACCTTTATTTATACCGATGAAGACCATAATTATAGAGAAGGAGTTGAGCTATTTGAACAGCAAAAATATGCTTTAGCACAATCGTATTTTGATAAGGTAGTAGAGTATTATAAGGAAGGGCATACCGATAAAAAAGCTAATGCCGAGTATATGGCAGCATTATGTGCTATCAACTTATATAATACCGATGCCGAGTACCGAATGATTAACTTTATTCACAAATACCCAGAAAGTCCGCTTACGCGAATGGCGTATTTTGAAATGGGAAAATACAGATACCGAAATGCTAAATATCAAGATGCTATTGATAACTTTAATAAAGTATGGAAACAACATCTAACCTATGCTCAGCTTAACGAATATTACTTTAAATTAGGTTATAGCTACTTTCGTGAGAAAGAATACAAAAAAGCAAGCAAAGCCTTTTACGAGATACTGAATAAAGATACTAAGTATAAAGCTCCTGCACTTTATTATTATTCGCACATAGCCTATAAGGAAAAGAATTATGTAACCGCCTTAAATGGTTTTGAAAAACTAAAATCAGACCCTACTTTTGCACCTATCGTACCTTATTATACTATCCAAATTTATTACTTGCAAGGAAAAACGGACAAAGTGCTAAATATGGGTAATGCAATGTTAGAGCAGAAAAATACAAAACGCGAAGCTGAAATATCACGATTAGTGGGCGAGGCGTTGTATCAGAATGAAAACTATGCTGAGGCTCTTGGTTATTTAGAAAAATATAAAGAGAAATCGAAAAAATATACGCGTGAAGATATTTATCAGTTGGGCTATGCTTATTATATGAATAAAGATTATGATAAGGCGGTAGAAACATGGTCAAATATGACAAATATAGAAGATGAACTGTCGCAAAATGCATTGTTCCTAATGGCGGATTGTTACCTTAAAAGTAATAAGCGTGAACAAGCCCGAATGGCTTTTAAGCAATGTTCAAAATTAAACTTTGACGATAAATTTAAAGAAGTATCAATGTTAAATTATGCAAAATTGTCGTATGAGTTGTCGTATTCGCCTTTTAATGAAACACTAACAGCCTTTTCGGAATATCTATTAGCCTATCCTAACTCAATATATAAGGACGAGGTTTATGAGTACCTAACAAACGTATATCTTACTTCAAAAAATTACCGAAATGCCTTAATATATCTTGATAAGATAGAAGTAAAATCGCCATCAATGTTGGCGGCTTATCAGCGAGTTGCTTATTTTAGAGGTTTGGAGTTGTTTAATAATCTGCAATTTGAAAATGCTTTGGGGGCTTTTGATATGTCGGTTAAAACCAGAGCTATGGACAATGAAATACACGCATTGGCACTATATTGGCAAGCCGAAACATTATATCGTTTAGATAGATATCAAGAGGCTGCCGAGGTGTATATCAATTTTATGCATTCTCCAGGTAGTTATTTATTGCCCGAATATAATAAGGCATACTACAATTTAGGCTATACTTATTTTAAGATGAAGGATTATAAAAATGCTATATTGTGGTTCAGAAAATATAATGATAAGGGTAAGGATATTAATCAGTTAAAGCGTTGTGATGCACTTATACGTGTTGCCGATTGCTATTTTGTGTCGCGTGATTATAGTCAAGCTGAAAAGTTTTATGCCGAGGCTGTAGTTTTAGATACTTTTGATGTTGAATACGCTTTGTTTCAACAAGGTTTCTCGCAAGGATTACAAAAGCAATACAACAAAAAAATAACAACATTAACTACTTTGCTTGATAAAAATCAGACTTCAAGCTATGCCGATGACGCTTTGTTTGAACGTGGGCTTAGTTATATTTCAGTAAACAATGAGAATAATGCAGTTACCGATTTTTCTGCTTTGGTAGATAACTACCCAAATAGCTCATATGTACCTAAGGCACTTCTGCAATTAGGGCTAATTTATTACAATCAAAATGAGAATGAAAAAGCACTTGCAACATACAAGCAAGTTATTGAAAAACATAGCGGAACAAAGTCAGCAAAAGATGCTTTGTTGGGGCTAAAAAATATTTATTTAGAGCTTAATAATATTGATGATTATTTTGCTTATGTAAAGAATCAAACTCCTGAGAAAAGCATAAATCAAACCGAAAAAGATTCTTTAAGTTACTTATCGGCAGAACGAGTTTATATGTCGGCTAATTGGGAAAAGGCAACTTCTGCTTTAAGCAAATATCTGCAAAAAAATCCTAACGGAATGTTTGCTTTAAATGCTCATTATTACAGAGCTGATAGCTATTTGCGATTAAATAAAAAAGACTCTGCAATAAGCGATTTTGATTATGTGATAAACAAACCTAAAAATATATTTACCGAAAAAGCATTGCTTAATGATGCCGACCTAAATTATGAGATAAAAAATTATGCACAGTCATTAAAGTTGTATCAAAGGTTGGAGAATCAGGCGGATGTAAAAGCAAATTTACTGATAGCACGAAAAGGGCAAATGCAGTCGGCATTTAAGGATAGTAATTATAATGCTGCGGTTGAGGCTGGTAAGCGTTTAATGATAACCGATAAATTAACCGATGAGGATAGGCGTAACGCACGTTTTATTATGGCACAAAGTTATGAGGCGTTGAAAATGACCGATTTAGCTCTTACGCAATATCGCTTAGTTGCTCAAGATACTAAGAATAAGCAGGGGGCTATATCAAAATATAAAGTTTGTTTGTTGCTGTTTAATCAAGAAGATATTGACCAGTCGGAACAAGAAATAATTGACTTTATTAAGCAAGGAACATCGCATGAATATTGGTTAGGTAAGGCGTTTATCTTATTAGCAGATATTTATTTGAAAAAAGGCGACCGCTTTCAGGCAAAAGCAAACTTAACAGGATTAATGGATAACTATAAAATATTAGATGACGGAATAGTAGAGGAGGCAAGGGCTAAATATAAAATTATAATTACCGAAGAAAATCGACAGTTTAAAAAAGAACATGGAGGACGTAATTATTAATGTTTAATGTTTAATGTTTAATGTTTAATGTTTAATGTTTAATGTTTAATGTTTAATGTTTAATGTTTGACTTTAATCTTTAAACTTTAAACTTTAAACTTGAATCTTGAATCTGAAAATTTGAATCTGAAAAAAATTAAATAGATGAAAAAAGTATTATATTTATGTTTGTTATTAGTGTTTACCACACATACGTTTGCTCAGGATAAAAATAATCAGCAAGTTAAGGTGGTAAAGCCTTACGAACCAGTAATATCCGATGCTTACAAAATAAATGAGCTTCCACACATAGTTGATACAACTATAATAAAGCCTAAATTTGTGTATAACATAACGCCTGTGCAATATAAAACACACTTTAATCCTAAGGTTTTACGTCCAGCGAAACTAAAAAGCGAGGCTTTGCAGAAGTTATACTACGGCTATGCTCGTTTGGGTTTTGGAAATTACTTATCGCCATTGGCTGAAGTGGCAATTAATAGTAAACGTTCGGAGCGTTGGCAATGGTCGTCGGTATTGCATTACCAATCGAGTAACGGAAAGGTAAAAAATGCCGATAAAGAGCGAGTATATGCAGGGGTAAGCGATTTTACAGCTAATGCTGATGCTAAACACTTTTTTAAGAACAGAACAGTTGCAAAGTTAAATGTGGGTTATAATAATGCTGAGAGTTATTTTTATGGATATAGCCCTAAAACCATTACAACAGATGCTGAACCACCATTAAAAAAAGCTGATATCGAAAAACAACAGTTAAATACTGTAAATCTGTCGGCAAGTTACGGAACAAATTATTTAGATTCTTCAAGAATAAATTACACTATCTATATTAAAAATCTATTTACTAAAACTATTGATAAGTACAATGAAAATCTGTTTGATATAGGCACAAAAATGAATTACTTTTTTGAGCATAAAATGGTTGGTGTAAATATCAATATAAAAAACGTGAATAATTCAGGATTTACCGATACAACAAATAATAATTTTGTGCGATTTAATCCTTGGGTTGGGGCTTTTGGTAAAAAATGGCGTATTGTTGCAGGAGTAAATACTTATTTTAATTCGGAAAATTCAAAGTATCATTTTTATCCGCAATTAAGTATGCACTACAATATAATTGACTATTTTTTAATACCTTATTTTCAGATATCAGGCAATCATAAAGTTAATAATTTTACAAAACTATATCATGAAAATCATTTTATTAACAATGGTTTAAAGGTTAAGCCAACAAATAATAAAGTTAATATTAGCTTTGGTTTCAGAGGGAATATAAGTTCGGAAATAGCATTTAATTTACGTGCTGATTATAGTAAATTTGAAGATTATTATTTTTATGTAAACGATACAGCCTTGCAATACGATAATAAATTTACCGTTGTTTACGATGATTTAACGCAAACTCATTTTTTAGGCGAGATATCGTATAAGCACAAAGGAAAACTTTACGCTTCGTTAAAAGGTGAATTTTATAAAAATACGTTAAAAGATTATGATTATGCTTGGCATCTGCCAGATTATAAGGTTAGCTTACATACTCGCTATTCAATACAAGATAAGATAATTGCAAATCTGAATATATTTGGCATAGGTAAGCGTTATGCTTTGGAATACGACGAAACAAATACACAAAAAGCAGTTAGTTTAAAGGGACTTATCGATGTTAATATAGGTTTAGAATATAGGTACACAAAACGCTTATCGGCATTCTTAAATATAAACAATATTTTAGCTCAAAAATATTATAAATGGAATAATTACCCAAGGCAACAATTCTTTATTATGGGTGGTGTTAGTTATTGTTTTTAATTTGCACTTTGTTTCTTAATAGTTTGAAATATAGTGTTTTATTTGTATTCTGCGTAATTTGTTTTAATGTTATAGCAAATACGAATTATATTACTTACCATAAGCAAATAGTTAGAGCCGAGAGTTGTATTTTAGATAGTAATTATGTTTGTGCTGTAAATATATATAAGGCTACATTCCTAAAATACGATTATATTTTTCCTCAGCATGTTTATACGGCGGTTCAAACGGCAATTGTTGCAAATATGTATAATTGTGCTTTTGCTTTTTTAGAAAAAGGAGTTAAGTTTGGTTTTTCTAAAACTGAAATCTATAAAGATTCTTTACTTATAAAACTTACAGAAAAACACTATTGGAATACATTCGCAAGTAAATACGATTCTTTAAGGAATATATACTTAAAAAGTATAGATTATAATTTACAATCCCAAGTAGTAAAATTATATAACAATGATTTGAGGCATAGAAATAAATGTGAGGAATATCCGCGAAATTTGTTTTTATTACCAATTAACATAATTAAATGGAAAAAATCAACCACCTCAGACCTTGAACAAAATATTGTGCCTTTAATCGATGAATATGGTTATTTAGGTCAGCGGATAATAGGAATAGTGCCAGATAGTTTATGTGCTAAATATACTGTATATAAGAAGTTTTTGTCAACAGTAACAAACGATAGGTTGCGGAGTGTGTTTACTCATTACTATTCATTTAGACATAAAAATTATTACATTATTCCAAAGCAAGAAGTTGAAAGGGGAAATATTTTACCACGTACATTTGCTATGTTAAATAGTTATATCAGCCATTGGGTAGATAAAAAATATATTGACCCTTATAAGCAAAGTGTTTCTGCAAATGTTATTGATACTGCAACAATTAATAAAAACAGACTTGAGATAGGTTTAGAATCTTTACAAGAGTTGACAAAAAAGCGTAAAAGGGTTAAGGTAATTTTTGATGAGTTAAATAAAGGTAATTATTATCATATTAGGCTTTGGTATTATTAATAATTTTTTTGCAACTATATTTTTTTCTTCTGTAACAACATCAAAATAAATATTTAACTTTGCGTATGGTAAAGCGAGTGATAATAGCAGTAACCAATAATTTGCAAACCGACCAAAGAGTGTTTAAGGTTGCAAGAACCTTAATGGAAAATGGTTATGAGGTGTTAGCGGTAGGGCGAAAAACTAATAGTAAGCAGATAACAAATCCCTTAATTCCTATAAAAATATTTAACCTTTGGTTTAATAAGGGTATGTTTTTTTATGCAAATTATAACATTCGCTTATTTCTTTTTTTGTTGTTCCACAAATTTGATATAGTGTTGTCAAATGATTTAGATACCTTACCAGCCTCATATTTAGCCTCATTAATAAAACGGAAAAATATAGTTTACGATAGTCATGAGTATTTTACCGAAGTGCCTGAGTTAGTAGGGCGTCAGTTTCAGAAAAATGTATGGTTATGGTTTGAGAAACGCATTGTTCCTAAATTAAAATATACATACACCGTAAGTTCGTCGATAGCTGATGTTTATAAACGAATGTATGGCGTTGATTTTAAGGTTGTTCGTAATGTTCCTATGCGGAAGGATTTTGTTGCTACGAGGAGCGATAAAAAGATATTAATTTACCAAGGAGCAATACAGCAATCGAGAGGTATTGAGCTTATGATAGAAGTAATGCAGTACCTTGATGATGTTGAATTATGGATTGTTGGCGGAGGGTATTTAGAGGATGAAATTCATGCCTTAACTAACAGCTTAAGATTAACCCATAAAGTAAAGTTTTTAGGAGAGCAAACCCCTTTCGATTTATCAAAAATAACTCCACAAGCAAGTTTAGGAATGTCGTTAGAGGAAGATGTTGGTTTAAATTACAAATATGCCTTACCTAATAAATTATTCGATTATATACAAGCACGTATCCCTGTGTTAGTGTCTAATTTGCCTGAGATGAAACGCATAGTTGAACAAAACAATATAGGTAAAGTACTGTACGACAGAACTCCACAAAATGTAGCCAAGCAAATAACCCAAATGCTAACCGATGAACAGCAACGTAAAGAATGGGTGGAAAATCTGCAAAAAACAGCCGATACCCTAACTTGGGAAAACGAATCGCAAATATTAATAAATATCTTTAGCGATTTAGAAAAAGATACCTTGTAATTTATCAGTTTGCAAAGTTTGTTTTGTTGTTCCTTGCGAAGACTTTACGTTCTTTGTGGTTAAGGACCCCTATGTATAAGTATAAAAATAAAATCAATAAGCATTAATCAGTAAAAAGGTAATCTATAAAAATAGTAAAGTTCAAGGCGTAAGAAAATTTTAAAACGGAGTTTACTGTTGTAAATGAGGCTTTAAAATTTTTGCAACAACGCAGAAGTTTGCATTTTTAGAGGTTACCTAAAAAGTATTTGTTAACTTTGTAGCAGAATAAAATAGATAGCAATAACACACCAAAGTTAGCCTGTCAATCATTTATAAATTATATGGCTGTTCCCTATGGATATAAAATACTTAACAAATAGACAAATAGATAAATATAAATGGGATAAGTGTATCAGCGAGTCGTTTAATGGTATTGTTTATGCTTATGCTTGGTATCTTGATATAGTGTCGTATAATTGGGAGGCTTTGGTATTAGGCGATTATGAAACAGTTATGCCTTTACCCGTACGCCGAAAATATGGTGTTAGTTATCTGTCGCAACCACAATATGCACCACAATTAGGTGTTTTTTCACGAAAATTAATAACTACTCCGCTTATTGCCGATTTTATTAATCATATCCCCAAAAAATATAAAATAATTGATTTATTTTTTAATACTTACAATCAGTTTGAAGACGTTGATTTAAAAGCTAAAATAACTAAAAATATAACGTATGAATTAGATTTGATTACCGACTATAAATATTTGTCGCGTAATTTCAGTAAGTATGTGAAAAAGAACTTGAATAAAGCAAGGCAGAATTCTATCTTGGTAAAGAGCGATTTAAATCTGAAAGATTTGTTGCTGTTTGCTCGGCGTAATGCAAAAACAACGTCAGTGTCGTTCGAGAGTTTAAATAAATTAAGACGATTAATACCGTTTGGTATAAGTAATAATATAGGCAAGGCTTATGGGGCTTATAATGATAAAAATGAGCTAATAGCCACTATGTTTTTTATGAAGTCAAATTATAAAGTTATTTGTCTGTTAAGCGAACAAAGTAAGGAAGGTATTGAGAGCGGAGGTGTGTTTGCTATCCTTAACCAATTTATAAAAGATAATTCAGGTAAAAGCATAACCTTAGATTTTCGCAACTCCGACAATCAGCAGATAATAGATATGTTTACAGGTTTTGGAGCTAAAGATGTTAATTTTAATCATCTGTTTATAACCCACTTGCCTTTTATTGTTAGGCGTTTTATCCACAGGCGGAGGTAGTGATTTAATTGGTGTTGGTACGTAAATATTATGATTTAATTATTTGCAGATAATCAGAGTGTTTGTTAAAAAAAAAGTTGGAAGTAGGCAGACCGAAGTGTGAAGTTTTGCACGTGGTATAATAAGCAATCTTAAATTTAAAGAACCGCAACTTCGGTCTTCCGTCTTCGGACTTCCGACTTTAAAAAACATTAATGCATAAGTTCTTTTACTACCTTTTTAAAGCAATTGTCGTTTAGTTTTACTTGTTGCATCATATCCTCAATTTTGTCTTTTGATATATTTGCAAAATCGTTACTTCTTGGTAAAATAATTACTCCGCCCATATCAACTGAGGCAGGGCTAAATAATATTTGTTTGTCGCCTTGTTCAAAAAACTGAGTAGGGCGGTGTTTCTCTCTTACAAACACTAAAACACGCCAAGAACCATTGTTGTAACACGACAGGATATTTAGCATACAGCTTTTTTGTGTAACTAATTCTATCTGTTGACAGATGTTTTTAAATTCCGTTTCAATCTCCATTTTATTATTACTTTCTATTGAAATAAAAGTGCGTAAGCCATCATTAACCGATAGTATTACAGAGTTAGAGTTTTGTTTTAATTGAGTAGCATATTTTTCGCATATTTGGGTGTAGTTCTGCTCAATAGTTAATAAGCCTTTGTTTCCTGCTTGAAAATGAAGGTGGTCGGGGGCTGATGCACCACATGTTGCTCCGTTGTAAAATACAACATAGTTGCTCATAGCCTTGCTAATATCTAACATATCGGCAAATGGTTCCGCTATGCTTTGCGGAATGTGGTTTTTATTACTGATAGTAAAATGCTCGTTAAAAATAGGGAAGGGGTTGCATAAAATCTCATAATCGCCCAATATTACAGCCTCTTGCACATTTGGTCTGTTTTGTTTGCATAAAAAACAAGGGCGTTTTTCAATTGATTGCTTATCTGTTTTTGCAGCTGACGATGTTATGCGTTTGGGGTTATGTTGGGCTTTTATTGTAAATCCGTCAAATTCAAATACTTTAGTTTGAATATTGCTTAATCCATTTACATTTTGCTGTAATAAATCCCAATCTTTTGTTTGTTGTTTAAATAGTTGTTTTACTTGTTCGTTTATTGTCATCGTATTTTTGTGTTTGTCAAAATTAAAGTAAAGATAATACTTATTAAATAATTTCCATATTGCTAATATGTATTTTTCAGTAAAATATATGAGGTAAAAAATATATTTGTTTCGTTTAGCAAGCAATAGTATGCTTCTGATTTTAAAAAAATATGCGTTTACTTTTAGGCTGTTTTAAAATATATTTCAATCCACTTAATATATTTTGAAATCTCAAAAAATATTATCTCTTTTGTGCTTTGTAAAAATCGTAATATTAATAAGAAACAAAAAAATGAAAATGAAGAAAATAGTTTTTTTAGCAATGTTTAGTGCATTGTATTTGTTCTCATTTGCCCAAAATGGTTCGATAGGAGCAGAGCAAATGAAAGAAATTAAAAAGTCGTATAATGCAAACGACCCTCAAACTAAGGCACTTACTAATGCTTTGAGTAATAATGATGTTCTAAAGTTGGTTTTAAATCGTGAAAACCTAAGTACAATTGATCATAACTTTTCGCACAAAGTAAAAGTAAAAGGTATTTGCGACCAAAAGCACTCAGGGCGCTGTTGGATGTTTACTGGAATGAATGTTGTTCGTCCTTGGGTTATTGATAAATACTCTTTGTCAGGCTTTAAGTTCTCGCATAACTATTTGTATTTTTGGGATATATTTGAAAAGTGTAATTTATTCTTAGAGGCTCAAATAAAATATGCTAATGAGCCAATGGATAATAAATATGTTTATAATCTATTCCGCAGTCCTATTGGTGATGGTGGTGTTTGGAACTCATTCACTAACCTTGCCGATAAGTATGGTCTTGTGCCATCGGAGGTAATGCCTGAAACAAATACAAGTAATAACACAACATGGATGATGAAACTTATCCGTCGTAAATTACGCGAAGATGGATTAGTAATTCGTGATAAAGTTGCATCAAAAACATCAGCTAATAATATTCAGGCACTTAAAATTAAAATGTTAGGTGAAATTTATCGTATGCTTTGCCTAAACTTAGGTGAGCCACCAACTGAATTTGAATATCGTTTTGTTGATAAAGATAACAATATGGGTGAGTATAAAAAATACACACCAAAATCGTTTATGAAAGAAGTTTTTGGCGATGTTAATTTTAACGATTATGTTATGTTAATGAACGACCCAACACGTCCGTATTACAAAATGTACGAGATTGAATACGACCGTAACGTAATGGAGGGTAGAAACTGGATATATTTGAATTTACCATCGAGCGACCTTAAAAAGTTTGCTATCGAGAGTATTAAAAATAACCAAGCAATGTATGCATCGTGCGATGTTGGTAAGCAGATAAACAGTAAATTAGGCTACAGCGATGTTAATAACTACGATTTTGAATCGTTATACGGAATAAAATTCGGTATGGATAAAGCTCAGCGAATAAAAACATTTGATAGTGGTTCGTCGCACGGAATGGCATTAGTTGCTGTTGATATTAAAGATGGTAAGCCTGTAAAATGGCAGTTTGAAAATAGCTGGGGAGCATCGGCTGGACATAACGGATACCTTACTTTTTCAGATAAATGGTTTGATGAATATATGTTCCGTATAGTGGTAAATAAAAAGTTTTTAGATGCTAAAACACAAAAATATCTAAAACAAAAACCTATTATGTTACCACCTTGGGATCCTATGTTTCAACAAGATAACTAATTAGTTGAACTGTTAAACTATAACAGATAAAAGTTTAGCGGTTTCTGACATCTGTAAAGAAATATTGATTGTCAGATTATTAATTAATATTCAGAAGTGGGAAGTTAGTGCTTATTTTTAGTAAGATAATCGCTATCTTCTTACTTTTGTTTTTTACTTTAAACAAAATTCTCAATAGCAATGAATTATATAAAAACACAAATAACAATGTTGCCGTTTAGTACAGATAGTGCCGATTTATTTTCTGCATTATTATCTGAAATGGGTTACGATAGTTTTGAAGAAAATAGTAATAGTTTATTAGCCTATGTTCCTGAAAAGGACTATGATGAGCAACAATTAAAACAGTTACTTGATAACTTTAATGATGCTTTTGAGAATTTAACCTTTCATTCGGAAGTTATAAAAGGCGAGAATTGGAATAAGAAGTGGGAAGAAAATTTTTCGCCAATGCAGATAGATGATTTTTGTATAATAAAAGCACCGTTTCATAATATTGAATCGGATTGTAAGCATACAATTATTATTGAGCCTAAGATGGCATTTGGTACAGGGCATCATTCAACCACCGCATCGGTAATACGTTTAATGAACGAGTTAGATTTTGCTAATTTAAACGTGTTGGATATGGGTTGCGGAACAGGTATTTTGTCAATATTTGCATCGCAACGTAATGCAAAACAAATATTAGCCATTGATATTGACGAATGGGCTTATAATAATAGTAAGGAAAATGCTAAGTTAAATAATATTACTAACATTGCCATACAGCAAGGCGATGTACATTTGCTTAACAATAAAAAGTTTGATGTTATTTTAGCTAATATTAACAGAAATGTTTTATTAGAGCATATTCCTACTTACTCAACTTGCTTAAATAAAGGAGGTAAGCTTATCTTAAGTGGTTTTTATACCGAAGATTTAGATATGATAAAACAATGTGCTACCGATAATGGCTTAACTTATCAAAAGTATATATCCGATAAAAACTGGGTAGCAGCTTTATTTACTTTGTAAATAGTAGGTTGAAACTCCGTTTTGTTGCAATAAGGCTTTATTATCTTCAAACTTTATATGCTTAAGGCAAAAAAATAATTAAGCATTTACATGCCTATCTGCCTTGTACGACGAGCGAACTAACGGACTACTCTCAACAAACGAAAAGCCCATATCTAAGCCAATTTCTTCGTATTCTTTAAATGTATCGGGGTGGATGTATTCCCTTACAGTATAGTGCTTACGTGTAGGTTGTAAATACTGACCAATAGTAAGAACTTTACAGTTAATACTACGTAAGTCTTTCATTGTTTGAATAACCTCCTCACGTGTTTCACCCAAGCCTAGCATTATGCCCGATTTAGCAACAATATTTGAACTTGCAATCTGCTCCAATACCTTTAAACTAAGACGGTATTTCGCTCGGCTACGTACTTTGGGAGTTAGTCGTTCTACGGTTTCTAAATTATGCGAAATAACCTCAGGCTTTGCGTCAATAACTTTTTGTACAAGTTCGGTATGTCCGTCAAAATCAGGAATAAGTACCTCTATTGTTGTTTCGTTATTTACGCTTTTTATCGCTTTTATTGTTTTAGCCCAAAAATTAGCACCCTTATCATGTAGGTCATCTCTGTCTACCGATGTTATTACGCAATGCTTTAAGTCTAATGTTTTAACACTATTGGCAACCCTTATCGGTTCTAAAATATCTACAGGTAGAGGATGTCCCGTTTTAACATTGCAAAACTTACATGCTCTAGTACAAATGTCCCCTAAAATCATAAAAGTAGCTGTACGCCTCGACCAACAATCGCCAGCGTTAGGGCAATTACCACTCTCACAAATAGTGTGTAGTTTGTTTGTTAAAACCAAGCCATTAACGTGTTTATGGTCTTGAGTTTTTGGCATTTGTATTTTTAGCCATTCAGGCTTTCTTAGTATTTTCTCTTTAACCGTAGTTGTCATTGTGTGTTATTATAATTATAATGCAAAGATAAATTAAAAAATAAAACAATAAAATAATAAAAATGTTTGTGTATAGAATATAAAATATCTAAAAAACCATTATTTTTGAAGATTAAAACAATAAAACATCATATTGTTAGGTGCTTATACTGTTTTTTGTGAGGGTATAAATATCTATACAAAAAACTAAATTTATAATTAAAATGAATAAAATTAATAGTGCTTTAAGGATATTTATGATAATCTTGGTGTTTTGTGTAATTCCTCAAGTAAAGGCACAGCAGACAACATATACTAACGAGCAACAAGCTAATGAAGTTGGTAAATTAAAAGAGGTGTTGTCTATGTATTTAAGTGAGGGTAAAGATGCTGAGGCAGCAAAGCTATATACAAAAATAGGATTTATTTATTGGAAGAGTGGTGAATTACGCTATGCTGCAGATAACCTATTAGAGGGGGCAAGATTGTTTGAAGCTTTACAGCAAAACAAAGATGCATTTACAATATACTCTAATTTAGGTGTTATATTTACCGATTTAGAGGAAGTTGAAATAGCATTAAATTATTTTGAAAGGAGTTTGCAGATTCGTCGTAAAACCGATGATAAGGCAGCAATAGTTTCAGGAATAATAGATGTTGCATATTTGTTGCAAATATTAAATTATCATGATGATGCCATTGAGCGTTTAAAAGAGGCGTTAGCACTATCAATAAAAATTAACAATACCCGCCTTATTTATAATTGTTACCAAATGTTAGCATTAAGCTACAAGAAAATAGGTAATATTAAACAACATGATTTATTGTCTGAAAAAGCAGAGTCGTATCGTCAATTTATAACCGACCAAACAATAAAAGAAGAATATACAAGTGAAGTTATTGAAACGGAACAAAAAGTAGCTCGTTCAAACGAAGAAAAGCGTTTAGCTGCACAAATTTATGAGTTACAGCAACAGATAAGTAAGCAGGAAAAAGATTCGCTAAATACAACATTACGTTCAAAAGAAGATAGTTTAGAATTAGCATTACAGTTAGAAATGCAAAGGCAACAAGAGATAAAACTATTAGAACAAGAGAAAGAGTTAAATTCAATAAAGATAAAAGAGCAAAAAGTACAGGCACAGAAACAGAAACTATTAATAGTGATGATTACAGGCGGATTATTACTTATGATAATATTAGTGTTTCTTGTTCAGCGTGCAAGTCGACAGCGTAAAAAAGCAAATCAGCAATTAGAACAGCATAATAAAGAAATAGATATCAAGAACTCGCAACTGAGTGATGCTGTTGATAGAATTGAAAAGCAAAATAAAAGTATTACGCAGAGTATAAACTATGCTAAAAACATACAACAGGCACTATTACCACGTCCTGAAACATTAAATGAAATATTAAAAGATGCTTTTATATTTTTCAAACCTCGAGACATAGTTAGTGGCGATTTTTATTGGTTTAAAGAAGTAGATTTTGTTGATAATAATAATGTAAAGCATAACAAAATAATAATTACTGCTGTGGATTGTACAGGGCACGGAGTTCCGGGGGCGTTTATGAGTATGATAGGGTTTAATCTGTTAGACGAGATTGTATCAAAAGGTATTTTTAACCCTGCTGAAATATTAACAGAATTAAATAGAGGTATCCATACATCGTTAAAGCAAAAAGAAACTAATAATAAAGATGGTATGGATATGGCAATATGTGTAATAGATAAACAGGCTAAAGAGTTAGAATTTGCAGGAGCTCAAAATCCATTAATATATATTCAAGATGGAGAGGTAAATCAAATAAAAGGAGATAGGATAGGTATAGGTGGAGGAAATTCTGATGTTGAATTTACAAAACATACGTTAAAATTAGATAAGCCAACCTGGTGTTATATTTTTTCAGATGGTTTTATTGACCAGTTTGGTGGTGATGAAGGTAGAAAATTTATGATTAAACGATTTAGACAGTATCTATTATCAATATATAAGAATCCGATGTCGGAACAAAAATCCTTATTGAAACAAACCTTTAAAGATTGGTTGCACGATAAATACATACAAATAGATGATGTATTGGTAATGGGTTTTGAAGTATAGCTCTATGGTAACAATACATAATAACTTTTCATTAAAAAAATATAATACCTTTGGTATTGATGTTAGGGCAAAGCATTTTTGCATTTACAATACAATAGCTGATTTGCAGGAATTGCAACGTTCCAACAGCTTAACCCCAAACACTAAAGTGTTAATATTAGGAGAGGGTAGTAATCTTTTATTTACCAAAGATTTTGATGGAGTTGTCATTTATCCGCAACATAAAAATACAGAGATAATAAAAGAAGCTGATAATCATGTATTTGTAAAAGTTGATGCAGGTAAAAAATGGGACGAATTTGTGTCGTATGCGGTTTCGCAGAATTATGGTGGTATTGAAAATCTTTCGGGTATACCAGGTAATGTGGGAGCAACTCCAGTTCAGAATATAGGAGCTTATGGGGTAGAAGCAAAGGATGTAATTTTTGAAGTAAATGCGGTAGAATTGCTAACAGGGGAGCGTAGTACAATAAGTAATAAAGATTGTCAATTTGCTTATAGGTCGAGTATATTTAAAACAAAATATAAAAACCGATTTATTATTGATTCTGTTGTGTTTAAATTAAGCAAACAACCAGAATTTAATATTAATTACGGAACCGTTAAGGAGGAATTGCAAAAATATGATAATCTTAATTTGCAAAATATACGCCAAGCAATAATTGATATTCGTGCTCAAAAATTACCTGACCCAAAAGAAATAGGTAATGCAGGTAGTTTTTTTAAAAATCCGATAGTAAGCGTTCATAAATTTATTGAATTGCAGAATAAATATCCGGACATGCCCTATTATAAACTATCGGAGCAACAAGTAAAAATACCAGCAGGTTGGTTGATTGAAAAAGCAGGGCTTAAAGGCTATGTTAGTAGTAATGAAAAGGCTGCTGTGCATGAAAAACAAGCCTTAGTGTTAATAAATGCAGGAGGGGCTAAAGGTACTGATATCGCTGAATTGTCTGATTATGTTCAGTTAAAGATATCTAATGTATTTGATATAAAATTAGAGCCTGAGGTAATTTATTTATGATACATAGCTAATCTATAATGTTGAATATTAGGTTAGTTAAAAAAAGAAAAAAATGTAAAAAATCAATAATTTTTTTTGAATTAGAAATTATTAAATTATCTTTGTCGCACTAAAAAAAATAATTATATTATAATAAATTCTTTAAGAAATGACAAAAGCAGATATTGTTAATGAAATCTCGAAAAAAACAGGGATAGAAAAAATTACAGTTCAAAAAACAGTAGAATCTTTTATGGATACAGTAAAACAATCCTTAGAAGAAGGAAATAATGTTTACTTAAGAGGTTTTGGAAGTTTTATATTGAAGAAAAGAGCTGAAAAAACAGCAAGGAATATATCAAAGAATACAACAATAGTTATTCCAGAGCATTTTATTCCATTCTTTAAGCCAGCAAAAACTTTTATGGATAAAGTAAAAAGTAAAGTTAAAAAATAATTAATAATACCTAAAAATAATAATTATGCCAAGCGGAAAAAAGAAGAAAAGACATAAAATGTCTACTCATAAGAGAAAGAAGCGTCTGCGTAAAAACAGACATAAGAAGAAATAGTAAAATTACACATGCAAAATAGTAAACTTATAAATACCTACTTAAGTTTACTATTTTTGTATGATTGGTATTAATAAAATTAGTAAGCATTAAAATTATGAACTAATTTTATTAATTTAGTTGTTATTAAAAATAGATAAGATACGTGAGTAAGGATTTAATTATAAAATCAACCCCCAAAGAGGTTGTAATTGCATTAGTTGAGGATAAACATTTAATAGAACTTAACAGAGATAAAAATAATACAAACTTCTCTGTAGGAGATGTTTATTTAGGTAAGGTAAAAAAAATAATGACAGGATTAAATGCAGCATTTATTGATGTTGGGTATAGTCGTGATGCTTTTTTACATTACTTAGATTTAGGGCATCAGTTTAACTCATTAAACAATTATGTTCAAACAGCATTAACGGCTAAACATAAATTACTTCCACTTTCTAAGCTAAGATTAGAACCCGATATTGATAAGCATGGTAATATTAACCAAGTTTTAAAAGAGGGGCAATCAATAATAGTACAAATAGCTAAAGAGCCAATATCAACAAAAGGTCCACGTTTAGAGTCTGAGATATCAATTGCAGGTAGGAACTTAGTTCTTATACCATTTTCTGATAAAATATCAATATCGCAAAAAATAAAAGATAAGAATGAACGTGACCGTTTGCGTAAGCTAATTCAAAGTATTAAACCAAATAATTATGGTGTTATTGTAAGAACAGTAGCTGAAGCAAAAAAAGTAGCTGATTTAGATGCTGAGTTGCGAGGATTGGTGGAAAAATGGGAAGGGGCTTTCCGTAATTTAAAGAATAAGCCACCAAAATTAGTTATCGGCGAGCTTAACAGAACAAGTGCAATGCTACGCGATGTTCTTAACGAAGATTTTAATAATGTTTTTATTGATGATAAAAAACTTTATGAAGAAACTACTCAGTACATTCATGGTATTGTTCCGGAAAAAGCAAAAATTATAAAGCATTATAATAAAAGTCAGCCTATATACGAACATTTTGGTATCGAAAAGCAAATAAAAACTTTATTTGGAAAAACAGTAGCTCTACATAGAGGTGCGTATTTGGTTATTGAGCATACTGAAGCATTACACTCTATTGATGTTAACTCGGGAAACCGAACACAAGCAAGTAGTAATCAGGAAGAAAATGCTATTGATGTAAACTTAGCGGCAGCAAAAGAGATTGCACGTCAGTTACGTTTACGAGATATGGGGGGTATTATAGTTGTCGATTTTATTGACATGCATATTGGCGAAAATAAGCAGAAACTTGTGGATAGTATGCGTGAATTTATGAGGACAGACCCAGCAAAGCACCATATTCTTCCGTTAAGTAAATTTGGGTTAATGCAAATAACACGTCAGCGTGTACGTCCTGAAATATCAGTTCAGACGTTAGAGCGTTGTCCTTCGTGTAAAGGAACTGGAGAAGTTAATCCAAGCTTTTTGTTAGTAGATGAATTAGAAAATAATATAAGGTGGAGTTTAGAAAAATATAGAAATAAAAAGGTTACTCTAACCGTACACCCTTATATTGCATCATTCTTAACTAAAGGCATTTTTTCCATACAATTCAAATGGCGGATGAAGTATGTTCGCCGACTAAAAATAAAAAGTTCAACTTCCTTAGCATTTCTAGAATATCATTTTTATGATGCTAATGGAGAAGAAATTCTTAATTAATTGGTTTATATCAGATTATCTACTTTTTTATGGTTTTGATTTAGTAATAAAACCAAATATCGGAAGGGTTGAGCATGAAAAATACAAATTGTTATTTTTCATGCTCAATTTTTTATATTAGTGTATGTGTTAAAAGTTAGTATGTTTATCAACATTACGTTTTATTTTATATTTATTTTGCTTAAGTTTGCCAATGTTAAAGATAATTTTTAATATATTACGATTATGGGACATAAAATTTCAAAAGCAACCCTTATAGGATTGGGTTATATTGGTTTGCCAACAGCTGCATTATTGGCGAAAAATAATATTAAAGTGCATGGTGTAGATATAAATCAAAATGTTGTTGATACTATTAATAGAGGCGAAATACATATAGTTGAGCCAGAATTGTCCGACTATGTTTTAGAAGCAGTAAAGAAAGGAACATTAAAAGCTGACACTAAACCAATACAATCAGATGTTTATGTTATAGTGGTGCCAACTCCATTTAAAGGAGAGCATGAACCAGATATATCATATGTTGAATCTGCAACAAAAACAATAATTCCATTACTTAAAGAAGGAGATTTGTACATAATAGAATCGACATCACCTATAGGGACAACAGAAAAAATGCAAAGTCTTATCTATGATGCACGTCCAGAATTGGTGGGTAAAATATATATGGCATATTGTCCGGAAAGAGTTTTACCTGGAAATGTTATGTATGAACTGGAGCATAACGACAGAGTGTTAGGTGGTGTAGATGAGCAATCAACACAAAAAGCTATTGATTTTTATCGCACCTTCTGTAAAGCAGAATTACATGCAACTAATGCACGAACTGCCGAAATGTGTAAATTAACCGAAAATGCCTCGCGTGATGTACAGATAGCTTTTGCAAATGAATTATCATTAATATGCGACAAAGCAGATATTAATGTTTGGGAGCTAATAAATTTAGCAAATAAGCACCCTCGTGTAAATATTCTTCAACCAGGTGCAGGAGTTGGGGGGCACTGTATTGCAGTAGATCCTTGGTTTATAGTTTCTGATTATCCTATGGAATCACGATTAATAGGGAAAGCACGTGAGATAAATAATCACAAAGCATTTTGGTGTGCAGAAAGAATTGAACAAGAAAAAGTTAAGTTTGAACTTGAGCATAATAGAAAGCCTATTATAGCATGTATGGGTTTGGCTTTTAAACCTGATATTGATGATTTAAGAGAATCGCCAGCAAAGTATATTACACAAAAAGTAATGCAAAGTAATAATGGTGATAATATGTTAATTGTTGAACCAAATATAGATGAACACCCAGTTTTAAAATTAACAGATTATAAACAAGCATACGAACAGGCAGATATTATAGCCTTCTTAGTTGCTCATAAAGAATTTAAAACATTGCCTACTAATAGTCGTGATAAAATCATTTTAGATTTTTGTGGGGTAAGAAAATAAAAAGTTTAATATGAAGAAGATATTATTAGTATTTGGAACGCGTCCTGAGGCAATAAAAATGGCACCTTTGGTAAAGGAGTTTCAAAAAAACACAAAAGATTTTAACACAACGGTTTGTGTTACAGGTCAGCATAGAGAGATGTTAGATCAAGTATTAAATTTATTTGATATAAAGCCCGATTTTGACTTAAATATAATGAAACAGGGGCAGGATTTGTATGATGTTACCTCAAATGTGCTAATGGGTATGCGTGATGTGTTAAAACAAGTAAATCCTGATATTGTATTTGTTCACGGAGATACAAGCACGTCAACAGTAACTGCATTGGCAGCTTTTTATCAGCAAATACCAGTAGCACATATCGAGGCTGGTTTGCGAACACATAATATTTATTCGCCTTGGCCAGAGGAAATGAACCGACAGCTAACAGGCAGAATGGCAACTTATAATTTTGCACCAACGCAGTTAAGTAAAGATAATCTGATAAAAGAAAATATCAAAGAATCATCAGTACAAGTTACAGGAAATACAGTAATTGATGCTCTGTACATGGTTACAGATAAAATAAAAAATGATGTAACTTTGTCGGAGCAGGTAAATTCTGACTTACAGCAAAAAGGTTATGATGTTAATAGACTAAAAAATAGACGTTTAGTTCTTATAACAGGTCATAGGCGTGAAAATTTTGGTCAAGGTTTTATAAATATATGTCAATCGATAAAAACATTATCAGAAAAGTATCCTGATGTAGATTTTGTGTATCCAATGCACTTAAATCCTAATGTGCGAAAGCCTATAAATGAAGTATTTGGCGAACAAGAATATGATAATTTATTCTTTATAGAACCGTTAGATTACTTACCATTTGTTTGTTTAATGGAGCAATCGGCAATAGTACTGACCGATAGTGGCGGAATACAAGAGGAAGCACCAGGTTTAGGTAAACCTGTTTTGGTAATGAGAGATACAACAGAACGACCAGAGGCATTACAAGCAGGAACGGTAAAATTAGTAGGAACGGATTATGAAAAAATAGTATATGAAGTTTCGGAATTATTAGATAATAAAGAATATTATAATAAAATGGCACAAGCAAATAATCCTTATGGAGATGGAAAGGCTTGTAGTCGTATTATTGAATTTTTAAAGTAATAAAATAAATAAGAGTAATAATACATATATGCAAAACGATTTTAAAATATCAGTAATAGGATTAGGTTACGTAGGTCTGCCCTTAGCATTGGAATTTGCTAAGCAGCGTAGGGTTATTGGTTTTGATATAAACCAAAGTAGAGTAGAAATGATGAAGCAGAAAGAAGACCCAAGTAGAGAGTTAGAAAAAGAGGAATTTGATAACTGTGATATCCTATTTACTGCTAACCCAGAAGATTTAAAACAAGCAAACTTCCATATTGTAGCGGTGCCAACGCCAATTAATGAACATAATCAACCAGATTTAAGTCCGTTAATGGGAGCATGTAATACCGTTGGTAGCGCCTTAAAAAAAGGTGATTATGTTGTTTTTGAATCAACTGTTTACCCAGGTTGTACTGAGGAAGATTGTGTACCTGTATTAGAACAGAAATCAGGTTTAAAATACATTGAAGATTTTAAAGTAGGTTTTTCTCCAGAGCGTATAAACCCAGGAGATAAAGACAATACACTTACAAAAATTAAAAAGATAACCTCAGGTTGCGATGCAGAATCGGCTGAGAATATAGCTCAAGTTTATGAGTCGATAATAAAAGCAGGAATACATCGTGCGCCAGCTATAAAAATTGCTGAAGCTGCTAAGATTATAGAAAATACTCAGCGTGATATTAATATTGCTTTTATGAATGAGCTATCTATATTATTTAATCGTTTGGGTATTAATACTTTTGATGTTTTAGAAGCTGCCGGAACAAAATGGAACTTCTTAAAATTCTTCCCCGGTCTGGTAGGAGGGCACTGTATAGGTGTTGACCCTTATTACTTAGTACATAAAGCAAAAGAAAAGGGTTATCATCCACAAATAATGACTGCAGGGCGTTTTATTAACGACTCAATGGGTGGATATATAGCAAAACAACTTGTTAAAAAGATACTTAATACCGATAAGAATTTAAAGGATACACGAGTATTAGTTATGGGAGTAACTTTTAAAGAAAATGTGAGCGATATTCGTAATTCAAAGGTGTTTGATATTATTAAAGAATTAAACTCGTATAGAGTACAGGTTGATGCGGTTGATTGTTTTGCCTCAAAAGAAGAAGTACTTGAAGAGTATGGGGTTGAGATTTCTAAAGAAGTAAATAATAAATATGATGCTGTTATAGTAGCGGTAAATCATAAAAATTATTTACAATTAGATGAAAATTATTTTAAATCGATAATGACAGATAATTCGGGTATTATAGTTGATATAAAAGGTATTTTTAAAGATAAAATACATGATTTGCATTATTGGAGTCTTTAATTAGGTAATAATTAATCGTTGAAAGTTGCTGAGTATTTGATAATTGTGAATTACAAAAAAAACTTTTATGGTAATTTCAATAGATAAAGCAGAATATCTTGGTAATTATGAGATTCTATTTTGTTTCTCTGATAAAAAAGAACAAAAAGTTTCGTTTGAAACATTTCTAAGAAAGTCATCTAATCCTATGATTACAAAATATTTAAAAGAAGATAATTTTAGGAACTTTAATATTACAAATGGAGATATTGAATGGAATGATTTTGAACTTTGTTTTCCTATATGGGATATTTATGAGGGTAATATTTAAAAACATAGAGCATTGGGAACAATACAAATGGTTGACTTAAAAAGTCAGTACCAAAAAATAAAAACAGAAATAGACCAAGCAGTAATAGCTTGTCTGGAAAGTGCAGCATTTATTAATGGCGAGGCTGTAAAAACTTTTCAGAATAATTTGGAGGGTTATCAGAAAGTAAAGCATGTTGTAACATGTGCTAATGGTACCGATGCCTTACAGATTTCATTAATGGCGTTGGGTTTACAGCGTGGCGATGAGGTTATTTGTCCTGCCTTTACTTATGTAGCAACAGCCGAAGTTATAGGGCTTTTAGGATTAAAACCAATAATGGTTGATGTTGATAAAGATACATTTACCATGACTGTTGATAACCTAGAGAAAGTATTAACTCCTAATACTAAGGCAATTGTACCAGTGCATCTGTATGGTCAAAGTTGCGATATGGAACCATTGCTAAATTTTGCTAGAGAGCATAATTTGTTTGTGGTTGAAGATAATGCTCAAGCATTAGGGGCAAGTTACACATTCTCCGATGGAACTATCAAAAAAACAGGTACAATGGGAGATATTGGTTGTACTTCATTTTTTCCGTCAAAGAATTTAGGTTGCTATGGCGATGGCGGTGCAATAATGACTAATGACGATGATTTAGCCATAAAATTACGAATGATAGCTAATCACGGACAAAAGAAAAAATACTATCACGAGGTATTGGGTTGTAATTCGCGTTTAGATACTATTCAGGCAGCAATATTAGATATAAAATTAAAGCATTTAGATGAATATTCGGCAAGTCGTAATGCTATGGCTGATGAATATTACAATAAATTATCGGATATAAAAGATATACAACTACCTAAAAAACAGCATAATTCAACTCATGTATTTCATCAATATACTATTAGGGTGTTGAATGGTAAACGTAATGAGTTGCAAGAGTTTTTAAAGGGAAAGGGTATTCCAAGTATGATTTATTATCCTTTGCCTTTATATGTTCAGAATGCTTTTAATCAGTATGTTACTAAAGATTTTAAGTTGCCAATAACTGAGCAATTATGTTCAGAAGTATTGTCGTTGCCTATACATACCGAAAAAAATGATGAGCATATGCAACAAGTATGCGATGCTATTTTAGAATTTTTTAAATAAAAAGAGGTAATCGGTAAAATGTACATTTCTAAATTATTAGAAAAAATAAGCTTTTTAGAGATTGCCAAAAATAAATCCAGACCATGATGGACAATATTATTAAGGGTTCAACTTGGTCGTAAATTTTTAACAGATGAACTATTTTGCACACGAAACTGCTGTAATTGACGAAAATTGTAACATAGGTGAAGGAACAAAAATTTGGCATTTTTCACACGTAATGTCAAATAGTAAGGTGGGTAAAAACTGTAACATTGGTCAGAATGTAGTTATATCGCCAGATGTAGAGATTGGTAATAACTGTAAGATACAAAATAATGTATCGGTTTATACAGGTGTGGTTTGCGAAGATGATGTTTTTATGGGGCCTTCAATGGTTTTTACAAATGTTATTAATCCTAGAAGTGCGGTAAATCGCAAGTCGGAATATATGAAAACCTATGTTAAACAAGGGGCTACTTTTGGTGCGAATTGTACAATAGTTTGCGGAACAACCATAGGTAAGTTTGCCTTTATTGGAGCGGGAGCCGTTGTTACCAAGGATGTAAAAGACTATGCTTTAATAGTAGGCAATCCAGCAAAGCAAATAGGTTGGATGAGCGAATACGGACAACGTTTGCATTTTAATGATGATAACATTGCCATCTGTAAAGAAAGTAAAGAAAAGTATCGTATTGAAAATAATATGGTTATAAAAATCAAAGAATGATATATTAACATATTAGCAATATTATAATAAATGAAAAGATTTGGATTAATAGGAGCTGCTGGTTATATTGCTCCTAGGCATATGAAAGCCATAAAAGAAACAGGTAATGATTTAATAGCTGCTTTAGATAGGAATGATAGTGTCGGTATTATAGATAGTTATTTTCCTGAAGCTGATTTTTTTACAGAGCCAGAACGTTTTGACCGTCATTTAGAGAAATTAAGAAGACAAAATAAAGGGGTAGATTATGTAAGTATTTGTTCGCCAAACTATTTACATGATGCACATATCCGTTTAGCAATGCGAAATAATGCAGATGCTATTTGCGAAAAACCATTAGTTCTAAATCCTTGGAATATAGATGCTTTATTAGAAGTAGAAAAGCAATATGGACGTAAAATATATAATATCTTACAATTGCGATTACACCCTTCAATAATTGCACTTAAAAATAAAATAGATAATGCCCCAGCTAAAAAATACGATATAAAATTACATTATATAACAAGTCGCGGAAAGTGGTATCATTATAGTTGGAAAGGCGATGCAAAAAAATCAGGTGGTGTAGCAACAAACATCGGGATACACTTTTTTGATATGCTAATGTGGATTTTTGGCGATGTAAAAACAAATAAAGTAAATCTTTATGAAGAGGGTAAGGCTGGTGGATTGTTGGAGTTAGAAAATGCAAATGTAGATTGGTTTTTAAGCGTTGATAGTAACGACCTTCCTAAGGAAATAGCTGAGAAAGGACAACGAACATTCCGTTCAATAACAGTAGATGGTGAGGAAATAGAGTTTAGCGGAGGTTTTACCGATTTACATACACTAAGTTACGAGGAAATACTAAAAGGGAATGGGTTTGGCTTAGAGGAAGCACGAAAAAGTATAGAATTAGTACATGCTATTAGGAATAATCAGTAAATAATTAGAATTAAAAGATAAGGCACTATTGTTAATGTTAATTCTTAGCTTTTAATTTAAATAAATAATGTTGATTTAATGTTATCTGTAGTATCGGAAGATAGAAAGGCGAAATATAAAGAATTTTGTAAAAATAATCCGATACCAATATTTAGTCAGTATTGGTGGTTAGATGCGGTTTGTGGTGAAGATAATTGGGATGTAATTCTAGTAAAAAAAGGCTCAATAATCTTAGCATCAATGCCTATTTACTTGAAAAAGAAAGGCTGTTTTAATATAATATATATGCCTCAGCTTACACAAAACATGGGGGTTTTTATAAAATATGAAAAAGAACAACTAGCCAATATTGATAAACGAATATCTTTCGAGATAGAAATATGCAAGCAGATAATAGAACAATTACCCAAACATTCATTATTTATACAGAAATTTCATTACAATGTAACTAATTGGTTACCTTTTTATTGGAGCGGATTTAAGCAAACAACTAATTATACCTATGTTTTAGAAGATATAAAGGAGCATGATAAAATTATTGCAAATTTTAATTATTCGAAAAGGAAGAATATAAAAAAAGCGATAAAACAGTCATTGAGAGTAGTTTTTGATATTGATGCAGATACATTTTATTTGCATCATAGAAAAAGTTTAGCGGAGAAAGAACAGAGGATAAGTTATTCTAAATCAGTATTCTATAATATAGTAACAAAAGCCAAGGAATTAAATTGTGGTAATGTAATAGGTATAAAAAATTCAGATGATGAATTGTTGTGTTGTTTATTTCTTATTTGGGATAAAAACTGTTCCTATGCTTTAATTAGTTCAATAAATAATGCAAGTAGAAAATCTGGAGCAAGTAGTTTTATGTTTTATGAAGCTATAAAGTATGTTTCGCAATATACAGATGTTTTTGATTTTGAAGGTAGTATGATAGAATCAGTAGAAAAATCATTTAGAAAATTCGGTGCAAAACAGGTACCTTATTTTAAGATAACAAAAATTAATAATCCTCTTTTAAAAGTGGTATATATGTTTTATAATTTTTAAAATTTATATGATAGATATTAATAAGTTTATATCAAAATATGTTGTGCAACGTACTGATAGTATGTTTGTTGCAGATATTATGAATAATAAGGAAAAATTAACACAAGAAATACAAAACAAAACAGTTTTAGTTATAGGTGGGGCTGGAAGTATAGGAAGTTCTTATATAAAAGCCCTTTTGCCGTTTAAACCAAAATCGTTAGTGGTTGTAGATATTAATGAGAATGGCTTAACAGAACTAACTCGTGATTTGAGAAGTTCCGATGGTATGTATATTCCAGAGGATTATATTACTTATCCGATGAATTATGCAGATAAAGTATTTGTTAAAATGTTTAAATCACGTAACGGATTTGATATTGTTGCTAATTTTTCAGCACACAAACATGTAAGAAGTGAAAAAGATGTGTTTTCGGTAGAAGCATTAATTAACAATAATGTAATTAACGCAAAAAATTTGTTGGATTTATTAGTTAATTATCCTCCCAAACATTTTTTCTGTGTATCAACAGATAAAGCGACAAATCCAGTAAATATTATGGGTGGTAGCAAAAAATTAATGGAAGATATGATAATGTCTTATTCCAATAAATTTAAAGTTACTACTGCACGATTTGCAAATGTTGCATTTTCCAATGGGTCATTACCCGCAGGATTTTTAGAAAGAATAGCAAAAAAACAACCACTATCAGCTCCAACTGATGTTACTCGTTATTTTGTATCGCCTCAGGAGAGCGGACAAATTTGTTTGTTAGCTTGTGTGTTGGGTAATACAGGTGAGATTTATTTCCCTAAACTTAAAGAGGAACAAATGATGACTTTTTCAGATATTGCAGAAAAATTGCTGGAAGAGTATGGGCTTGAAGCGGATAAATGCAATTCGGAAACAGAGGCTATAAACAAGGCACAGATATTAAGCGAAACCTCAAAAAAGTACCCCGTATATTTTTCAGCAAGTAATACAACTGGCGAAAAATCGTATGAAGAATTTTATACAGAAGAAGAAGAGGTGGAAATGAATTATTATCAATCATTAGGGGTAGTTAAAATTAATGATTTTAAGCAAATTAATGAAATAGAGACTATGATAGATGATTTTCAGCATCTTTTTGATAAAGAATTAGTTGAAAAATCGGAAATAGTTAATTTAATGAAGACATTTTTAGTAAACTTTCAGCATAAAGAAGTAGGTAAAAGTTTGGATTCAAAAATGTAAGTTATGAATATACAAGAGATTTTATCATTTATTAGGAAACTGTATGGTGAAAGCGAAAATCTTATCCCTTTACACGTTCCTGTATTCAACGGAAATGAAAAACAGTATTTAAATGAGTGTATTGATTCAACATTTGTGTCAAGTGTAGGTAAATTTGTTGATGCTTTTGAACAAAAAGTAGCAGAATATACAAACTCCAAACACGCCATTGTTTGTGTAAACGGAACTAATGCTTTGCATCTATCACTTTTATTGGTAGGAGTTGAGCAAAACGATGAGGTTTTAACTCAGCCTTTGACTTTTATAGCTACAGCAAATGCTATTTCCTATGCCAATGCAATACCAGTATTTGTTGATGTTGATAAAGATACAATGGGCTTGTCGCCAAATGCTTTGGAGCAATTTTTACAAGATAATGCCGAAATAAAGAACGGAGAGTGTTTTAATAAATCAACAGGGCGTAGAATAAAGGCTTGTATACCAATGCACACTTTTGGACACGCTTGTCGTATTGAGGAAATTGCAGAAATATGCAAAAAATATCATATCGAATTAGTAGAAGATGCTGCAGAAGCAATGGGTAGTTTTTACAAAGGCAAACATTTGGGTACTTTTGGTAAAATATCAGCAATATCTTTTAACGGAAATAAAATTATGACTACAGGCGGTGGCGGAATTATGCTAACAAATTATGATGAATTCGCGAAAAAAGCAAAGCATTTGAGCACCCAAGCAAAAGTTCCTCACGCTTGGGAATATGCCCACGATTATGTTGGGTACAATTACCGAATGCCAAATATAAATGCAGCTTTGGGTTTAGCTCAATTGGAACAAATGGAAGAGTTCCTACAAAATAAGAGAGAAACAGCTTTGCAATATTTAGAGTTTTGTAAAAAGAACAGTATTAATTTTTTCGTAGAAAGAGAAAATGAACAGTCCAATTATTGGTTGAATGCCATAATCTTGGATAATAAGGAGCAACGAGATACGTTCCTTAAAGAAAGTAATGAAAATGGCGTAATGACCCGACCGATATGGCAATTAATGAATAAATTACCAATGTTTAAAGATTGTCCGAAAGGCAATTTAAGTAATGCAGAATGGTTGGAGGATAGAGTTATTAATATACCAAGTAGTGTGAGATGAAGAATTTAGAAACGCCTTGTTTTATTTTAGATAAAAGTAAAATTCAAAAAAACTATAATGATTTAGTTCATTCTTTTGAAAGTTTTTGGAGTAATCTAATTATCGGTTACTCATATAAAACAAACTCTTTGCCTTGGTTTGTAAACTTTTTGAAAGATAAAGGAGTTTATGCCGAAGTTGTTTCAACACCCGAATATTTATTAGCAAAGTATTTAGGATATGAGGATAAACATATAATAATAAATGGACCTAATAAGGGTTTTGAGAGTATGAAAAATATTCTTGATTCGGGAGGAATTGTTAATTTAGATTCCTTTCATGAAATAGATTGGATAGAACAAAATTTACCAACAGATAAGCAGTGGAAAATAGGGGTAAGAGTTAATTTTAATTTAGAAGAAGTTTGTCCTAATGAAACCATAATGGGAAGTGATTTAGGACGTTTTGGTTTTAATCTGGAAAATGGAGATTTTACAAGAGCTATTGAAAGATTGACTTTGATGAATAATATCAAAATTGTGGGTTTACATTTTCATAATAGTACTAAAACTAAAAGTCTGAATGTATTTAAAGCATTAGCACAAAAAGCGGTTGAGTTAAAACAAGAGTTTGATTATGATTTAGAATTTATTGATATCGGAGGAGGTTTTTTTGGGGATAAGCCAAATGCTCCGACCTATAAAGAGTATGCAAAAATAATTACAGACGAACTAAAAAAAGTATATAATCCGACAAACACAACGCTTATTTTAGAACCTGGTAGTTCATTAGCTGCATCGTGTTTTGATTATTTGGTTGAAGTTATTGATGTAAAAAATAGAGCAGAGAACCTTATTGTTACTACAAATGGCAGTATAATGAATATAGACCCTCAAATGAGTGGTAGAAAATTTAGTTATTCATTGTTGAATAATGCTAAAAAACCGATTGCTAAAAAACAGGTAATAGCTGGTTTTACCTGCATGGAAAAAGATAGATATGCAGTATTAGAAAATGAAAAGGAATTACTAAAAGGGGATAGATTATTATTTCATAATGCGGGGGCTTATACGCTTACTTTTATTCCTTTATTTATTGAATATCTTCCGAGAGTGTATTTGAATGATAATGGCACTTATTCTTTACTTAGAGATAAATGGTCAGTTAACGAATATTTACAAAAAAACATTATAAAGTAATAAAATACTATGAATATATTATTTACAAATGTTGGGCGGCGGACATATTTGATTGAGAGTGCCATTGTTTTAAAGCAACGTGGAATTATTAATGATATTTATGTTTCAGATGCAAATATTAATACAGCAGGGTTTCATATTTCTAATGAAGTCAAGCATTTTATAACACCAAGAGTCTCTGGTAATGAAGATGTTTATATTGAGATAGTATTGAATAATTGTAAAACGCATAATATTGATATTCTTATTCCATTAATGGATTTTGAACTTTTGATTTTAGCTCAAAATAAACAAAGGTTTGATGAAATAGGTTGTAAAATTATTGTGTCAAGCGACAAAGTTATTAGCAATACTTTAAATAAAGAACTGAATTATAAATTTAATATAAAAAATAATATTTTAACACCTCAGTCCTTTTTTAAGTTAAGTGAATTTATTAATATTGAATCTTTTGTGCGTAAAGAAATTATAGGTAGTGGTAGTGTTGGTTTATCAGTGCATAAAAATACAGAGGCATTAATAGATTTTAAGGAAGGTATTGAAATGCTTCAGGAATTAGTTGAGGGGCAAGAGTATGGTATCGATATATTAAATGATTTAGACGGTAATTTTGTGCATACTTGTTGTAAGAAAAAAATTAGTATGAGAGCAGGAGAAACCGACAAGGCAGAGGTTGTAAATAATGATAATTTATATAAGTTTGCTAAAGAAGTTAGTCGAAAATACAGACATATTGGTAATATGGATGTAGATGTTATTATTGATAAAGAGGATAAAATTTGGTGTATTGATATGAATCCTCGTTTTGGCGGAGGCTATCCATTTACATATTATGCAGGGTTTGATTATTTATTATATATAATTGAAATGGCAAAGGGTAATACAATAGAAATTCCAAAATATGGGAAAAATATAATTGGAATGAAAGGAGTTAAAATGTATTATTATGAACATTAGAAGATAATATGCGTAGTTTTAATATAGAAAATAATTAGATGAAAGAATCCAGTAGAATAGAGTACAAACAAACTTTAACCGATAATTTTGAAAAAGAAATTGTTGCTTTTTTAAATTATAGGGAGGGGGGTATTTTATATATTGGAATTGATAATGAAGGAAATGTTGTAGGGTGCAAAAATGCTGATGAGTTACAATTAAAGATTAAAGATAAATTACGATATAACATATCGCCATCTTGCTTGGGGCTTTTTGAAGTTGTTTTAGAACAAAAAGAAGGTAAAGATATTATTAAAGTTTTAGTTGCGAGTGGTCGTGAAACTCCATATTATATTAAAAAATATGGAATGAGCCAAAAAGGTTGTTACATCAGGGTAGGCAGTAGTAGCGAACCTATGAGTCAAGGAATGATAGAAACTTTATTCGCATCAAGAGTTCGTAATTCATTGAGTAAAATAAAATCGCATAGGCAAGATTTAACCTTTGAGCAATTGAAAATATATTACGAAGAAAAAGGTTTGAGGTTAAATGATAAATTTGCCTCTAATTTAGAATTGCTAACAGAGGAAGGAAAGTATAATTATGTGGCTTATTTAATGTCTGATAGCAATGGTACATCAATAAAAGTAGCAAAATATGCAGGTACTGACAAGGTGCATTTAATAGAAAATAATGAATATGGTTATTGTTCGTTAATAAAAGCAACAAAGAGCGTATTGAATAAATTAGAAATTGAAAACAAAACAGCAGCTCTAATCACCTCAACAACAAGAATAGAACAACCTTTATGGAATAAAGTTGCTTTAAGGGAAGCAGTTATAAATGCTATTGTTCATAATGATTACACAACCGAAAACCCGCCTGTTTTTGAAATATTTAGTGATAGAATTGAGATAACCTCTACCGGTGGCTTATCTGTTATAAAAAATATAGATGATTTTTTTGCAGGTTATTCAAAACCAATCAGCAGAGAAATTATGAGGATATATAAAGATCTTGAATTAGTAGAGCATTTAGGCTCTGGTTTAAATAGAATTTTAAGTGCCTATGGCAAAGAAACTTTTGTTATAAAGCAGAACTATATGAGGAATATTTTTTATAAAAATACTGAACAACTTGAAAATGCTCCGAAAGAAAAATTAAAAAATAATAGAAATGAGGGAATAAACGAGAAAAATGGCGGTGTAAATGATAAAAATGGCGGTGTAAATGATAAAAATGGCGGTGTAAACGAGAAAAATGGCGGTGTAAATGATAAAAATGGCGGTGTAAATAAAGATAAACTAAAAATTGTTATAAACTTTATTCAAGGAAATCCAAATCAAAAATCAGTTCAAATAAGCAAAGGGGTAGGCTTTTCGCAAAGAACAACAGAACGATTATTAAAACAATTAAAAGAAGAAAACAAAATAGAGTATAGAGGTAGTGCTAAAACAGGCGGTTATTTTATTAAAGAGTAAGAGACATAACTATGAGCAATAAAGTTTTTATAATAGCAGAGGCAGGAGTAAACCATAATGGAGATATTAATTTAGCAAAGCAATTAATTGATAAAGCAAAAGAGGCTGGTGTTGATGCCGTTAAATTCCAAACTTGGAAAACCGAGTTAATTGTTACCGAGTCGGCAGAACAGGCTCAATATCAGGCAGAAAATATAGGTAAAACAGAAAGCCAGTATCAAATGTTAAAGAGGTTAGAATTAGCATTTGATGATTTCATCGAACTTAAACAATATTGTGATGAAAAAGGAATTATGTTTTTATCAACAGCTGATGAGCCTGTAAGTGCTACGTTCCTTAATGATTTGCAGGATATATTTAAAGTTGGTTCAGGAGAATTAACAAGTTTACCATTTTTACGTCATATTGGGCAATATAATAAAAAAGTTATTCTTTCTACTGGTATGGGTAATCTGTCAGAAATAGAACAAGCCATTCAGATTTTAGAAGATGCTGGTACCGATAGAAATAAAATAAGTGTATTACACGCAAATACTCAGTATCCTACTCCAATGGAAGATGTTAATTTAAAAGCAATGCTAACTATTGGTAGAGCGTTTGACTTAGAATATGGATATTCTGACCATACTTTGGGAATAGAAGTGCCTATTGCTGCAGTTGCTATGGGAGCTACAATAATCGAAAAACATTTTACTTTGGATAAAGATATGGAAGGCCCCGACCATAAAGCAAGTTTAAACCCTGAGGAATTAAAAGCAATGGTAGAGGCTATTAGGAATATTGAAAAAGCCTTAGGATCAAGTATCAAAGCACCATCGAAAAGTGAAAAAGAGAATATGCCTATTGTACGTAAAAGTATAGTAGCAGCAAAGGATATACAAAAAGGTGATGTTTTTTCAGCAGAAAATATTACAGTAAAAAGACCTGGTACAGGTTTATCTCCTTTTAGATGGGACGAAGTAATAGGACAAACTGCTCAAAAGGAATATAAAAAAGATGATATGATATGAAACGAATATGTGTAGTTACAGGAACAAGAGCTGAATTTGGGTTATTACGACCTCTTATCCAAGCAATAAAAGATGATGCGGATTTTGTATTGCAATTGGTAGCTACTGGTATGCACTTGTCTGCTGAATTTGGTTACACTATAACAGACATTGAGCAGGAAGGATTTTGTGTTGATAAAAAAGTAGAGTGTTTATTATCTTCTGATTCTGCGGTAGGTGTTTCTAAATCAGTTGCATTGGCTATATCAGGTTTTGCCGATGCCTTTGCTGATTTGCAACCAGACTTAATAATTGTATTAGGCGACAGAACAGAAATTTTAGGAGCAGTTATTGCGGCAACATCTGCTAATATTCCAATAGCACATTTGCACGGGGGGGAAACTACTGAAGGAGCTTACGATGAGGGTATTAGGCACGCAATTACCAAATTTAGTCATTTGCATTTTACCTGTACTGAAACATATAGGAAAAGGGTTATTCAGTTAGGTGAGAATCCAGATACCGTGTTTAATGTAGGGGCGATAGGTATTGATTCTATTAAAAAATTACCACTTCTTAACAAAGAGGATTTTGAAAAAGCAATAAATTTTAAGTTGAATAAACGTAATTTGTTGGTTACTTATCATCCTGTTACGTTGGAAAAAGAAAGCCCTAAGCAAACATTTCAAAATATTTTAGATGTATTGGATAAGCAAGAAAATTGTAATATAATTTTTACTTATGCCAATTCCGATAAAAATGGACGAATAATCAATACAATGATTGAGGATTATGTGGCTAAAAATCCAGAAAAATCTATTTGTTATCCATCAATGGGACAGTTACGGTATTTGTCGGCATTGCAATTTGTGGATGCGGTAGTAGGAAATTCATCAAGTGGAATAGATGAAGTGCCTGCTTTTAATATCCCAACAATAAATATTGGTGATAGACAAAAAGGCAGGATTTTGTCGGAAAGTATTATTCAAACTGATATTACCAAAGATGAAATATCTGAATCTGTTAATAAATCATTTGATAACGATTTTCGTAAACAAATACAAAATCAAAATCAAATATATGGTAATGGTAATACTACATCAAATATTATGGATATTCTAAAAAAATATGATAAAATAGAGCTTAAAAAATCGTTTTACGATATTGAGTTCCAAATATAAGATTATGGAAAATATTATTATAAATAAAAATAAAACTATTGTTGAGGCATTACAAAAACTTAATAGTTTACAAAAACTTAGTCGATTAATATTGTTTGTTGAAGATGACAATAAAATAATAGGTTCAATAACAGATGGCGATATTCGTAGGGCTATTGTAAAAGAGCAGAATCTGAATAAAACAGTGGGGGATATATGTAATCGTAATTTTTTGTTTGAATATGAAAAACAAGGCTTTATTGATTTATCGCAGTATAAAAAAAAGGATATAAAAATATTACCAATTTTAACTGAAAACAAACAATTGTTAGAGGTAATTGATTTGGAAAAAGTAAAATCAAAATTACCATTGGAATGTATGATAATGGCAGGTGGACGAGGCAAACGATTAAGTCCTTTAACCGATAGCATACCCAAACCTATGTTGCCATTAGGCGATAAACCGATAATAGAACATAATATTGACCGCTTAATAGAATTTGGTATTAAGAAGATTTACATATCGGTAAAATATCTTGGTCAGCAAATAGTTGATTATTTTGGCGATGGAAGTAGTAAGGGTATTTCTATAGAGTATATTTGGGAAGATGAACCATTAGGTACAGCAGGGGCATTAACTTTGGTTGAAAAATTTAATTCCGACCATGTTTTATTGATGAATAGTGATTTGTTTACAAATATTAATTTTGAGGACTTATACTTAAAATTAATTAAAGAAAATGCCGATATGGCAGTGGCATCAACCGAGTATAAAGTAGATGTGCCTTATGCCGTATTTGAAACCGATGATAGTAAAGTAATATCGTTTAAAGAGAAGCCATCGTACATATATCATTCCAATGCAGGAGTTTATATATTAAAAAAAGAATTAATAAATGAAATTCCTAAGGGTAAATTCTTTAATATTACCGACTTAATGGAAAACCTTGTTAATAGAGGAGGAAAATTGATTTATGATCCAATTGTAGGATACTGGATTGATATAGGTAAACCTGTTGATTATCAGCAGGCTCAGGGGTTTGTTAAACATTTGGAATAAGGATTGTTTTATTATATGCTTATGAATGAAACTATACACATATCAGTAGTGTCACCTGTTTATCAAGCTGAAAATATAGTGGCTGAATTGGTAAAGCAAATAAAACAAAATGTGAGTTTAGTAACCACCGATTTTGAAATAATTTTAGTAAATGATGCTTCGCCAGATGCTTCGTGGAACAAAATATTAGACGAATGTGATAAAGATAAAAGAGTAAAAGGGCTAAATTTAAGTAGAAATTTTGGACAACACTATGCCATTACAGCTGGTTTGAGCTATGCAAAAGGGGATTGGATAGTTGTAATGGATTGCGACTTGCAAGACCGACCTGATGAAATCCCTAACTTATATAATAAAGCACAAGAGGGTTGGGATAGCGTTTTTGCCCAAAGAGTTACTCGCAATGATAAGTTTTTTAAACGACATCTTTCTAAATTATTTTATCGTATTTTTGGTTATTTAACCGAGACCAAACAAGACCCATCGGTTGCAAATTTTGGTATTTATAGTAAAAAGGTAGTTCAAGCTATACTACAGATGAAAGACCAGATACGCTTTTTCCCAACAATGGCACAGTGGGTAGGTTTTAAAAAATGTTACCTACCAGTAAAACATTCGGCACGGTTTGAAGGGAATACCTCGTATAATTTTAAGAAACTAACCAAGTTGGCATTGAATACAATAATATCCTTTTCCGATAAACCTTTGCGGTTAATAGTAAAAATGGGATTATCCATTACAGTATTGTCCTTTTTGGTTATATTGCTATATCTTACTTTATATTTTACAGGTTCTATTAAAGTAATGGGTTTTACGTCATTAATCTTGTCTTTTTGGTTCTTGTCGGGTGTGATTATTTTTATTCTCGGATTTATAGGTTTATATATCGGCAAGATGTTTGAAAAAATTAAAGATAGACCCGTTTTTATACTTCAAGAAAGTAAAAATATATAAACAGACCATGTTTGAGATATTGGTAGATACACTCAGTATAATGCTTAGTAGTTTAGTAAGACCGAGGTAAAATAAAAAGTCCGATATTTTGCGTTATTTGCTATATTAACACATTATTAAACAGATGAAAATAACTCTTTATTTAATGACTAAAAAAGGCTATCAAGTACTTAAAGCATTGATAGACAATAATTATACTGCTATAATATCGGAAGTTATTTATGCAAGAGATAGTAGTGTGGATAATGATTATGCGGATGATATTATTCAATTATCTAAAGAGTATAATATTCCCTGTTTCGATAGGAAAAACAATAATTATGCAATATCTTCTGATTATTCAATTGCCATTTCGTGGCGATGGATAATTGCGGAATCTAAATCTACATTAATAGTAATTCACGATTCTGTTTTGCCTAAATACCGAGGTTTTGCCCCCTTGGTAAATATGCTAATAAATAGCGAAGAATATATTGGTGTTACAGCATTGTTTGCAACAAAGGAATATGATAAAGGCGATATTATATATCAATCAAAAACAAATATAAAATATCCAATAACAATACAAGAGGCTATTAATATTATTGTACAAAATTATATTGATGTTGTTCTGAAAATATTTAAAACCTTACTTGCAGATAAACAACTTCCTAGAAATAAGCAAGATGAAACAAAGGCAACGTATAGTTTGTGGCGTGATGACGATGATTATCATATAGATTGGAAACAAGATGCACAGAGTATATTAAATTTTATAAATGCAGTTTCTTATCCTTACAAAGGGGCATACAGTTACATAAATAATAAGAAATATAGAATTTTAGAAGCTGAATTGCGACCAGATGTTATTATTGAGAATAGAGATTGTGGAAAAATTATTTTTATAGAGAATGAATGTCCAGTAGTAGTGTGTTTAAAAGGCTTATTGGTATTAAAAAAAGTTATTTGCGACACCTCAGGCGACAATGCTTTGCCATTTTCAAAATTCAGATTAAAATTACAGTAGTATGTTAAAAAATAATATGTTACCATTTAATAAACCCTATTTAACAGGAAAAGAAACGCATTATATGTATGAGGCAGTAATGTTAGGTAAGTTGTCGGGTAATGGTACATTTACTAATAAATGTCAAGAGTTTTTTCAGCAGAAATATAACTTTAAAAAATGTTTGCTAACAACCAGTTGTACCGATGCTTTGGAGATGGCGGCTATTTTGTGCAATATTGAGCAAGGCGACGAGGTTATAGTCCCCAGTTATACTTTTGTATCAACAGCTTTGGCTTTTGTAAGGCAAGGTGCAAAAATAATATTTGCAGATAGTTATGCTGATAATCCGAACATTGATGCTGATAAAATAGAAAGTTTGATAACACCTAAAACAAAAGTTATTGTGCCAGTTCATTATGCAGGAGTGGCTTGTGATATGGATAAAATAATGTTATTAGCAAAAAAATACAACCTGTTAGTTGTAGAGGATGCCGCACAAGCTATTGATTCATATTACATATCTCCTACAACGGGAGAAACAAAGGCTTTGGGTAGTATTGGTCATTTTGGTACATTCTCGTTTCACGAAACAAAAAATATAATTGCAGGAGAGGGTGGTATGTTGGCAGTTAACGATGAGCGTTTTACCAATAGAGCTGAAATTATATGGGAAAAAGGTACTAATAGAGCTGAATTTTTCAGAGGCGAAGTAAATAAATACGGTTGGGTAGATATAGGGAGTTCTTTTTTACCATCTGAGGTTACCGCCGCTTTTTTATGGGCACAATTAGAAAGTTTAGAGGACATACAGAGGAAACGAACAAATATTTGGAATACTTATACTGATAACTTAAAACATTGGGCAGAAAAAGGTTATGTTAGCCTACCTAAAATACCTAAATATGCAACAAATAATGCACATATGTTTTATCTTGTTTGTAATAAGCCAAAGGACAGAGCAAAATTAATACAGCATTGTAAAGACAATAATATTCTTGCAGTATTTCATTATTTGAGTTTGCATAGTAGCGATTATTATGCAAATCAGCATGATGGAAGAAAACTTGAGAATTGCGAGTGTTTTGAAAATAATTTAGTCCGCCTACCAATGTTCTACGAATTATCAAGTAACGATATTAATTTTATTTGTAATATTCTGACAAATATAATTAGTAATTTTGCGGTAAAAATATAATTTTGATAATTCACAAAATAATCGTTTTAGTATTTTTATTCTTTAAATAAGATAAATGATGACTCTGAAGAAAAGAAAATTTGTTCCACAAATTAGTATAGTATTAGTTTACTTTATAAGCAACTTTTTAATACTTATAAATGGAGGTGTCTTTTGGGACGATTGGACATTATTTAATATGTCGTTTGACGGATTAAAACAACAATTTTATGGAAATGGCTTGTATTTTGGAGCATATTTACATTATGCTCTTAATCAATTGCCTTATTCTCCGTTTGTTTATCATTTTTTAGTTTTTGTTTTTCAGATATTTACAGCTTTATTGTTGTGGGATATTTTTAAACAACTCAATATTGGTAATAAGTTTTACTTTTGGATAGTACTTCTATTTGCAAGTAGCCCTTTCTTTTCATCTAAAATTACCATGATTTGCTTACCATATGTTATCGGAACTTTATTGTTTACTCTAGCAGTTTGGTTTATGAACAAAAATATCGTAAAGTATAATATTATTTTTAGGATATCATCGTTGGTATTGTTCTTTCTGAGTTTCTTTGTAAGTTCTTTACTTGTTTTTTATATGTTGCCTTTTAGTATTTTATTTATTAAAATAAACGATATTAAATTTGATGCAACCTCTATATGGTTAAGTATAAAGTCTTTATTTAAGCTTAAAAATATAATTAGAGTTGCTGATTACCTTCTGCTTCCCTTTGTTTTTTGGATATTTAAGAACTATTTTTTTCCTCCGTCAGGCTTGTATGCACAAGATGGGTATAATAAAATAACAATTGAAGGTTTTAAATATTCAAGAATTAATACCTTAGAAGGTATATACGAGTCTATAATTAAATTACCTTCGGTTTTATATGATGCAGTTGTAAATTATTATATGTTTTTACCTGCTTTAATAATATTTGCGTTGCTCTACTTTTGTTCTGTCAAATATAAAATTAAAGATGATAAGCCAATGCTGTCTTATTTTTTTGTTTTAGTAATAAGTTTGTTTCTTATTATAATAGCAATATATCCGTATACGCTTATTGGAAAAATACCTGTTTTTTATAGCTATTCGGACAGGCATCAATTATTACTACCTTTGGGTGTATGTATGTTAGTAGTTAGTTTAGTGTATATCTTTATACAAGAAGAAAGAAAGTCTTTTGTGCTGAGTTTTATTTTAACATTATTTATTGTTACCAATATATATTTTAACTTGCAATATATACATAAATGGATTAAAAATGAGGCTATTGTAAGCTATTTTGAAAATAATGATTTTGATAATGAAACCATAGTTGTTGAGGATAATACGGCTTTGTCAGATGGTTTAAATTATCGCGATTTGCGATTTTATGAATTTTGCGGAATGAGTAAACTTGCATCGGGTAAGCAAACTAATTTTATTGCGGACTTTGCAACATTTAAAGGTTTAGATTTAGAAAAAGTTTCTTTATACGGCGAGGGGTATAACATGGCTAACTATAAACCTAATGTACCTACACAAATTATGACAATTGAAACAGGTAATAGGTATAGTTTTAAGCAAGCATTATTTTTGTCTATATTAAAATGTTTTTCGCCTGATTCTTATAAAAATAAGATATCCGATGTTTTAAAAATATCAATTACTGAAGTAGATGAAGATTCGGAATATTATAATTTTAAGTATTCAGTAGATAATTAATGTTAAAGCCTATAAATTATTATCAGTAGTTTTATTAATTTTGTAAAAATTATACTTATGATAGCAATTATAACAGCAAGAGGAGGCTCAAAAGGATTACCAAGGAAAAATATAAAATTATTTGATGGTAAGCCTTTAATAGCCTATACAATAGAGGCCGCATTAAATGCAAAAAATATTAGCAGAGTAATAATTAGTACCGATGATGATGAAATAGCATCGGTAAGTAAAGAATTTGGAGCGGAAGTTCCTTTTATGCGTCCAGATTCGTTAGCAACCGACAATGCAACAACATTGGATGTGTTAAAATATACAATACAAAAATTGGAGGATGATGAGCATATTTCTATATCTGATTTTGTATTATTACAGCCAACAAGTCCTTTGCGTAATAGCAAACATATTGATGAAGCAATAGATTTATTTAATGAAAAAGATGCATATTCGGTTATTAGTTGTTGTAAAGAGGAACACCCTATATTTTGGAATAAATTTGTAACGGAACAAGGTAAATTTGAAAATATCTTCGATAAAGATTTTATTGAAAATAGGCAAAATATACGTGATACATACAGACCTAATGGAGCAATATATGTTTTTAATAAGTTAGTTTTAACAACAGGTAGATATTATGAATCTAATACTTATGCTTATATAATGGATAGGCATTTTTCAGTTGATATTGATACTATACTTGATTTTAAATATGCTGAACTATTAAAACAGAACTTATAATATTTTTATGAGAAAAGTAAAATTTGATAGTTTATATGACATTTGGCCAATATTCCAAATAAGAATACAACATTTTCAATCTAAATTAACAAATAAATCCTTCGGAAGTAATGCCGATGAAAATTATATAAAAAATGTTTTATCAACATTATTATTAGGATGTAAAAATATACTGAAGCTAAAAAAATATAATACATGGATATTTACAAGTTCATCGGATTTATTTGATGTAAATGGTAAATTATATGATTGTGTTACATGTAGTTATGTTGATGCTATTCCTAACTCTTTATTAGTCATCCGACCTCATTCACAATATTCTAAGCATAAAATTTGGACAAAAAGGATTGTTTCTGAATCATTGTTAATTTTATTAGTGTTTGTTTTAGTAGCTTATTTTAAGGTTGTTAACAAGAAAGTTCCGTTTGATAAAGAGTTAAAAATAAAAGCCAAAGAGATAGATTATAGGGTGTATTATTATCGTTTTTTAGCAGAGTATATTATATTTAGTAAATTAATAAAGTGGTGTAATATACAGCAAATAT